>Ga0265327_10000197_pt1:0-35000 | contig 126837 bp, 74 predicted proteins | sample 41621metaG_FD_202089 | JGI IMG/M metagenome (GOLD analysis project Ga0265327, IMG submission 202089) | Rhizosphere microbial communities from Carex aquatilis grown in University of Washington, Seatle, WA, United States - 4-16-21 metaG | ecosystem: Host-associated > Plants > Roots >... | reverse complement strand
ACTGTCTCCTCCGCGAGCCCGGTGAAATTGTAGTATCGGTGAAGATGCCGGTTACCCGCCACGGGACGGAAAGACCCCGTGAACCTTCACTACAACTTTGCATTGATTTTGAGTAACAGATGTGTAGCATAGCTGGGAGACTATGAAGCAGGCACGCCAGTGTTTGTGGAGTCACCGTTGAAATACCAGCCTTCTGTTACTTAGAGTCTAACCTGGAAACGGGGACATTGCATGGTGGGTAGTTTGACTGGGGTGGTCGCCTCCTAAAGAGTAACGGAGGCTCGCAAAGGTTCCCTCAGCATGGTTGGTAATCATGCGTAGAGCGCATTAGTAAAAGGGAGCTTGACTGTGAGGCTGACCAGCCGAGCAGGTGCGAAAGCAGGCTAAAGTGATCCGGTGGTTCCGCATGGAAGGGCCATCGCTCAAAGGATAAAAGGTACTCCGGGGATAACAGGCTGATCTCCCCCAAGAGCTCATATCGACGGGGAGGTTTGGCACCTCGATGTCGGTTCGTCACATCCTGGGGCTGGAGAAGGTCCCAAGGGTTGGGCTGTTCGCCCATTAAAGTGGCACGTGAACTGGGTTCAGAACGTCGCAAGACAGTTCGGTCCCTATCTGTGGTGGGCGTTAGTAAATTGAAGGGGATGTGATCTTAGTACGAGAGGACCGGATCGCGTGTACCGCTGGTGTATCTGTTGTGCCGCCAGGTGCAGTGCAGAGTAGCTACGTACAGTACAGGATAAGCGCTGAAAGCATCTAAGCGCGAAGCCAACCTCAAGATGAGTTTACTTTATAAGGGTCGCAGCAGACTACTGCGTTGATAGGCTACAGATGTAATACTGGCAACAGTAGAGTCGAGTAGTACTAATTACCCGTAAGCTTTAAACTTGTATCACGGTCTGCAAAGACTGTGATACAAGCCACACAAAAAGTACTCAAAGAAGAACGACAGTAAAGACTTGTCTCTTTTCTTTCCCACTTGCTTACTTACCAGAATTATTAAATCAATACCAGCCATTGTTCCGGCTACACCAAATGAAATTGACCTCCTCTATGTTATATTATTATCGTTCGTGTAAAGACTAAACAATTCTTTATACGCTCGTCAAGACCTTATGGTGGTCTTGCCGGGGGTGCCTCCACCTCTTCCCATTCCGAACAGAGCAGTTAAGCCCCCCATGGCCAATGGTACTGCACCAAAATGCGGGAGAGTAGGTAGCCGCCATATCTTATTTTAAAAATCCCCCTTGCTTCGCTCGGGGGATTTTTTTTGGTATCATCCATTCCGAGCAGGGCAGTTATGCCCCTCCCGAAAGCATTCGGGACCAATGGTACTGCACTCCCGATGAATATCGGGACGGGAGCGTAGGTAGCCGCCATATCTTATTTTAGAAAACCCCCTTGCTTCGCTCGGGGTTTTTTTTTGGTATCATCCATTCCGAGCAGAGCAGTTAAGCCCCTCCCGAAAGCATTCGGGACCAATGGTACTGCTCTCCCGATAATTATCGGGACGGGAGCGTAGGTAGCCGCCATATCTTATTTTATAAAAAGCCCCTTGCTTCGCTTGGTGGCATTTTTATTGGCTTTGGGGAACGCTTTGTATCAGGTATCAGGTATCAGACTGTTGGAACTATACTATTAGCGATCGAAAAATCTTTGTAATCGAAAAAAGTCGAAAGTCGAAAGCTGTTAGGTTGGGTGCGAGACTCGAAACCAGAAGTACAGCTTTCTACTTCCTACACCCTCTTTTTACACTCTAATTTCAACTCACAATTTGGCGAAGAATTATTGAATTCACACTAAGAGGGAGCGTAATACTCCTTTAATTTTCTATGCTCAAACCTATAGATTTTCTATAAATCTGAATTTTTATGATTGGAAGGTTTGCAATACAGTGCAATTGAATATTAATACCAAAATAATGTAAAAAAGTACAATTATTTTAATATACTACTATTGCTTGACACCTTTTCTAATTTAATATTTGCCTTTTAGTTGAATCTATTCATTAACCTGTATAAATATGATAACTACTGATGAGGTTTTGGCAATTTAAAAGTCTTTTCAATACATTAAAACGAAAAAATAGTTTAGGATACAATATATTTGAAAATGAAAAATGGAATCCCGTTTTAGGTATCGAATAGTTATTTTTGCTACGGATATTGAAAACTAGTGTATGAGAATTAAAATTGACCTTAGCAGTTCCTTCCTATTCGTCCTTCTCAGTCTGTATTCCTGTTCTAATCATATTTCATCGAAGAAAGGAACTTCATTAGATATGTACGACGGCCCCGCTGCTGCCATGAAGTACGAATTCGATAATACTAAAGATCCCACTACCAACCGTGTTCCCCGCGAACTGCTGTGGCCAGCGATCGAATATACCGATCAACTTAAGCAGGATATACGTCAAAATAACGCACTTTCAAAAGCCACCCTTTATGGCTGGACTGAAAGAGGTCCTAATAGCGATGCTACCGGGCCCAGTAATGGAAATACACGAGCGAATAACGGAGTAGCCTCCGGAAGAATTCGAGCCGTTATGGTCGATGTAAAAGATACCAGCGGAAATACGGTTTTCGTTGGCGGTGTCGCCGGAGGTATCTGGAAAACCACAAGCATTAATCTGAATCCAGCCGGTTGGACCCTAATCAATGATAAATTCGCAAACCTTGCTATTACTAGTATCTGTCAGGATCCCAAACGACCAGATACCATGTATTTCTGCACCGGTGAACCCAATTATAATTCCGACGCAGTCCAAGGTGACGGTGTTTTTAAAAGTACCAACGGCGGCAACACTTGGACACAACTCTCCGCAACCACAACAGCCATCTCCGGAGATACCTTTAATTTCTGCTCCAGGATTGTTTGCGACACACTTGGAAATGTCTACGTGGGTACCCGTAGAGGTTTAATGCGTTCTAACAATTATGGTACTAGCTGGACCAGCATTACTCCCTCAGGACTTACGCCTATCGATGTTTCGGATATCCGGATTTCCTCTACAGGCCGCCTGCATATGACTACCGGCTTTATTTTCTCAGGTGGCGTGAACTACCGTTATACAGACGTGCCTGCATCAGCCAATTCAGCAACGGGTTGGACCAGCTCCATAACGCCATTTCCAACATCGGGTATCGATCATGTAGTCCTCGCTTGTCAAAATAATACCCTTTTAGTCCTCCCTTCCTCCAGTAGCACCAATGATGTAGCAACTATTTACCAATCTACAGACGGAGGAGCCAACTGGTCTGCTCTTGCAAATACGCCGGGCTTTACCTCCGGACAGGGCTGGTATAATATCGCCGCAGCAATAAATCCTTCCAATACCTCACAATATATGGTAGGTAGTCTGGATTGCTATAAGACTACAAATGCCGGTGCGAGTGCCTGGACAGCAGTTTCAACCTGGGTTGGAACCGGCGGCCTTAGCTATGTACACGCCGATCAGCATAACCTGATATGGTACAATACCAGTACTCAAAACCGGGTATTGGTCGTATGCGATGGAGGAATCCATCTTTCTACAGATGGCGGAAATACATTTACCGATCGCAATACAGGGCTTAGGATCAAACAATTTTATTCCGTGGCCATTCATCCTTCTACTACTAATTATCTCATTGGCGGAGCTCAGGATAACGGATGCCATCAATTTAGTAATGCCGGGCTTAGCTCAACCGTTGAAATTACCGGTGGAGATGGAGCCTTTACGCAAATTGACCAAGATCAGCCGCAATACCAATTTGGTTCTTACGTGTTCAACCAATACCGAAGAAGTACGACTAGTGGAACAAGCTGGACCTCCGTCAATTTTTCCAGTACTGCCGGACGATTTATTAATCCGATCGATTATGACAACGCCAATAACATCATGTACTGTTCTGATATTGCAGGAAGTTACAGGCGCTGGACGGACCCTCAAACTGGTAGTACCAGTGCTGTCGTAGCAATAACCACCCTGAATAGCTCCAGTATTTATTCGGTTACTGTTTCACCTTATACCTTAAACAAGGTATTTTTTGGCACGGCAGGCGGTCGGGTAGTAATGGTACCTAGCGCCAATACTATAATCAGTGGCAGTGCAGGAACCTTACTTGGGAGCCTTACATCACCGGTTTCAAATATTGCCCTCGGTGGGTCGGATGATACCATTATGGTTACCTCCACCAGCTATACTGGTACCCAGATTTACTATACTACCAATGGGACCAACGCAAGTCCGACTTGGACTTCAAAGGATGGAAATCTACCGAATATCCCAGTCCATTGGGCATTACTGGTACCAGGCAGTGTGGGTAAAAGGGCCATGGTGGCTACCGAAACCGGGGTATGGATCACCAGGGACATCACGGCTGCTTCCGTCACCTGGCTCCCCGATCCCTATTTCCCAAATGTAAGTACGGACATGCTAAAATACAGGGCTTTTGATGGTACCGTTGCGGCAGCTACTCACGGCAGGGGAATGTGGACGGCTAATGTTACAGACCTATTCGGAATTGCCCTTCCCATCGATGCATTTATTCTGAAAGGCCAGAGTAGCCCGGGAGAGGTCCAATTAAGCTGGAATTATCAAACGGCCAGGGACCAGGTTAATTTCGATATTGAAAGGTCTGAAAATGGAACGGATTTTGTCCCTGTATCCAGTGTAAAATGTCTGACCAATAACCAGGACTATAGTTACAATGATTGGCATTCAAGCACTGGGAAAATTTATTACCGGATTAAAAGTTATGACCAATATGGTCTCACACAATATTCCAATACGATTAGCCTGAATACCTCCAGCCTGATTTATTCCATTGCGAAACCATACCCCAATCCGATTCAACAACAGATTAATATTGACCTGAGTTTAGAACACGCAACTAATGTGCGCATGCAAGTCTATAATCAATACGGAATTTTGATAAAGGATGATGGTGGAAATGTGTTGTCGACAGGAACCCAAACCCTGAAAATTCCACTGCAAACAGGGGTACCGGGGAATTATATCCTGGTCGTCTGGTTGGGCGATAAAAGGTACACTTATCCGATGGTGAAACTAAAATGATCCTAGCTGCAACAAAGCAATTGCCTCTAGCAAGGGTTTGCTGTTAAACTCCAAGATCTGTTTATTTTTTTTCACGGTGCAGGATTGAATGATTTTCATTTTCGAATTGCCGTACTCATTTGGACAATTCGGTAACTAAGCTTGCCAGATAGAGAAGCTTAATTACTCAAATGAGGCAGGCTTTCCACGAGTCACTTCCAGGATTAGTATAAAGTTCTATTGTAAATACCACCTTACATTTCATTTGGCGAAACAAAAGAAAAGTAAACAAAAGAAAAGGTGACTTTTTGCGTATCGCTCCGCGTGCAAAAAGCAGGCTCAACGCTGTTGGGAAAAGCTCGATGGAGCAAATTGGCGCTGATTTTCGTCCGCTAGGGTGCAGCTATTGGCCATGGTAATTCGTATCAGCTTTGTAACATTCTTCAAATGCATCAATCGTACATTGGATGAAAAGTAAGGCGCCATCATAGGCTGAACAGAAGTATTTCAATTTAGCAGGTCAGTCCCAACTTTAAAATGATACACCTTCAAATTTTCAAATCGGTCTCCCCATTACCAATTCACCAAATTTCCAGATCATCTAATCCCCCCCGCACCCTTCGACTTCGCTCTGGGACCGGGGTGCCTCCCATTACCCAATCACCAAATTATCAAATTACCAAATTGGAATCAATTAGAATGGGTAGCCCAAAGCCAGGTTCAGGATCAGGTTTTCTTTCCGGTAATCAGAACTCCCAAAATCAAACATTTTGCCATTAATTGGATAAGGTGTTCGAATGGGGGTTGCAAGATCCACCCGGACCACGAGAAAGGACAAATCCACACGCAATCCTAAACCAGCTCCCACTGCTATCTGGTTCAAAAAATTCGGACTGAATTTAGATCCGGGACGATCCGGATCATCATGTATGGTCCAGATATTTCCTGCATCAACAAATGCTGCACCATTTATGATAGAGACCAGCTTGGCGCGTACTTCAGAACTTGCCAAAAGCTTGATATCGCCGGGTTGGTCCGGAATGATCCCACTGGTTTTTATATTTCGGATATAATACGTTCCAGGCCCCAATGACCGGGCCCGGAATGCCCTTAAATCATTCACTCCACCAATGAAAAACGATTTGATAAAAGGCAGTGCATCGCTATTCCCATATGGAATTCCGATCCCTGCCAATAACCGGGTTGCAAGAATATTGTCTTTGTGTTTCAGGTCGCCAATTCGTAAATAATACCGTCCATCCAGTTCTACGCGGGCATATTGAGCAAAAACAGTATTCAGGAATTTGCCTGTACCTTGTTTATCCTTATTGAACTCTGTACCCGCAAACAGGGCTAAAATATTTCCTGGCAGATCTATATTGGCATTGAAATAATAATTGCTTTTGCGGGCATTGGGCCGATTGTTGGAATTATAATTGAAATTGTAAGAGGGGCCAAGAATAAACTGAGGCTCGATACTCCTGCTCAGTGTCAGATCAGTGTCCAGGGCTACCTGGAACTCAGGAGCAATGCGTACAGGCTGAACATAATTCAAATTTAGAACATTGAATTGATGCTCCGTGAAAATATTCGACTTCCAGACATACCCTATGGAGCCTATGTAGGAATTCAAGGTGTATTCGCTGGTACGATCATAAAATTCGTAGCGAAGACTTAGCCGGGTCTTAGGAACAAAATCTGAACTATTGCCAAAACCGAATGGGCCGACGACTCTAGGAAAATACAAATTGGCTTCCACACCATATCGGGTCGTGGAAATAGCTTCGCCTCCGTATACCTGGGCCTCCAGACCTCCAAACAGGCTCAGCGAAAATTGTTCAGCCCCCCGAAATGTATTCCGGTTTGTCCATCCAAGACTTAATTCGGATCCTGTAGAATTATTGGATTTAGTCAGGCCTGTCAACTCCAGTTTGTAGGACTTTTGAGGTAATGGAGTCATGAAATAATAGGGATCGAGATAATTGCCCGTAGTATCCACTTCTTCGAAGCGGGCCTTTACAAATTTGAAGGTCCCCATATTGACCAATCGATTGAGCGATTGGTTATGGTCCCTCCTGCTATAGGTATCGCCTTTATGAAAAACCAGCATCTTGTTGAAGGTTTGTGGTTTAAACTTCCGGGAAGGGTCAATAATGTAAAAGTCATGATAAGGAGTTGCAGGAGCCGCTCCCAGGGCTGAATCTTCCTGTATGGAATAGGTTGGATAAACCCAGATATTGTTGATATGGTAAACTGCCAGATCATTAATTGGAGTACCTGCTTTAATCCCGAGATAGATGTCAACCTGGTGGTTCCCAATCGTTGAATCCACGCGGGCCAGTATGTACTCCGCATTATAGTAATAGTATCCCCTGTTTTTAAGCCAGTTGTCGATCCGTGTCCGCTCATTTCGGATCATATCCAGATCATAAGGGTCACCTGATTTTAGCTGGCTTTTGGACGAGTTTTCCCGGATCTCTTTACATACCACACTGCTATCCCCCGGAAAATGAACATCCCGAATCAGATATTGCGACCCGGAAAACACCTGGAATTCCAGTTCGGTCATCCGCTTTTTGGTCGTTGTATCAACCTTCACGCTTGCCTGGAAATACCCTTTGTTCTGAAGGTGGTTTTCAAGAACCAGCCGGTTCTTTTCCAGGTTTACCTGGGAAGTTAACACCGGCTCTTCTCCCAGTTTTTCACGGATAAATTTTCGTAAACCTTTCCCTTTTGGCTCTCCGGCAACATAATAGAAATAGAGTTTGTAACGGATCCCCAGAAGACTTTTATTGGGATGTGGCCGCACCAATGCTTTCAATTCATCCTTGAGCTCACCCGATATTTTTTTGCTGGACGCCTGGACATGAATCACAGAACCCCGGTAGAGGGTTTCTGAGTCCGGCAAATGTTTGGTTACATTGCAGGCAGAAAGGCTCAGTAGGATGGTTATGGCAAAAAGGCTGACGTTAAACTTCATCTGTTTGAGCGATCAGGGATTTGTATCCCGGCGTTTAGGCTTTCTAAAAAAATCATTGAACTTATCATAGTCAATCTTGAAAATGAAGGTGGCACCTGTTTCGATGACCTGCCCTTCGATCAGCCCTTCATAATCATTTCTCCGGTATGCCCGGATCACATACCTGCCATCCTTGGTTAACTGATAGTCGAGGGATACATCACCTGCGATATTTGATGCCTGTTGATTCGGTGCAGTCGGGCCTTCCAACCCAAATGTGGAGCCTACATTAACTTTAAGCCGGTCATTCAATAATTTTTTAGAAACACCTACGGTCAGATCCGTGCGTTGTGCCAGTTCTCCGGTTGAATAGTCACTTCCAGAGGTCACTCCAAAGTTGACATCCACCCCTTTGATCAGATTTCCTGCGAGTTTATTGAGCTGGTCTGTTAGAATGCGACTGGCACTTTCCCGGGCGAAGGATTCTGCAGTTGTTGGTGTGCCTTCACTTGCAAGCGGATTTTCATTTACAAAATGGCCCAGCAGTAATAGGGCAAAGACCTGTTTGTTGAGCTCACTTTCATCAGAACGTACCTGTTGTAATTTTGCATCCACATCTTTTAATCGGTCTGCATCACGCTCTTGAAGCTGAATGTCAAAGCTGATCTGTGGCTTCAGTAATTCCCCTTTCATTTGTAAAAGCACATTGAATGGAATCCGTTGTTTGTATTGATTAATCTCGTATTCTGACCTTCCGGATAATTGCTGATCCACCAGGTCGATGGGTGCCGTATTGGCAATGTAGATCGCAGTTATGTCTACGGTTGCATGCGTAGGATCGCCATCCCAGGTAATGGTACTGCCGGATTTAATGTGAAATTGCCGCTTCAGGAAATTCAGGGTAAGTAAATAGGAGCCGTCCTGCATCACATAAGTTCCGGTCAGACTGACCTTACCACTGCGGTCTACAGCGGCTTCCAGGGCAGCGGTTCCCCGAATGTGAATGGCATCGCCATTGCGTTCATCAATTACGATATTGAATTTGGCCGAACTATCACTTTCAATTCTTGCTGAAAGATCGACCCCCTTAAATCCGGACTGGTTTTTGGCAGAATCACTGGTACGTGCAAATATTGAGGTATCTAATGGTGCTTTCATGTCTACAAAACGAACTACCCCTTCGCGGCTTTGTACTTCCGGATCAGAGCTCGGCAGCACGTAGGAGAAATCTGTATTTTTATTAATGTGCAACGACCCGGTAACTACCGGTAAATTCATGTCCCCGGCAATTTTAGTTTGGGTGCTTAGATTGAGTTTTCCATAGAAAGCTTGTCCACTTGTTTTCCGGGATGAGTTCACTGCCTGAAAATGATCCGCACTGATGTTGAGCCCAAACCGATAGTTCCGATAATCGGATGTGATCAGGTCGCCGTTGATTTTTGCCTGATTATTGCTGGAATCTGCAATGATGAACTGATTAAAATGAATGCCAGTAGCATTGACCTGAATTGCGTCATTCGTCAATCCAAATCGTTCACCCAGCAGGGTAGGGGTCATGTGGGCACTATCAAATCGGATCTCACCTTGCAGGTTTGGTTTATCCAGGCTTCCTTTTATAGACAATTGTCCCTTTAAATTTCCATCTGCATTTTGTAATTGACCTGCGGTAAAAGGAATCAGGGACGCCACTGCGACATTTGCCAGGTTCAGGTCCATGTCCATTTGCCCGCTATTGATCACATACCTTCCGTTCACACGGATGTCATTTCCATGGCCCTGCAGTTGAATGTTGGCCGACAAGGTCTGACTGGTTTCGTTATTTACCTTCAGAGAGAGATCTCCAACCGTATCCTTTAAGTAACTCAGATCCTTGACCTGCAAATCCGAAGTAAATATCAGGTTCCCGGTAGGGTTTTTAATTTGGGCTTTGCCATTGATCAAACCATCCACTAGCAGAGAATCCTGTTCGGCTATTCTCGTGATCGTCCCAATCTGGAAATTCTGGAATTGCAGATCGATTGGGGCGTTTGCTTCATCACTTGAACTCGAAACAGCAATCATCTGTGAACCGTAGCTCATCGAAAAATGATGAACGACCAATCCGGCTTTATCATACAAAATGAAATGGTCCGGACTAACCGTCCAGGTGTTATAATCCAGCATAAGTGCAGGATCTAGTTCCAATTTGATCCCATTCCCTGGCGACTGATTTAAGTGGGCCGCCAATTGGTAACGGCTCTTGTTCCCGGGATCTTTAATATCCAGGATGGTATGCACCTGGTTGTTGCTGATGTCACCACTAATGCTGGTGTGATTGAGCTGGTATTGTCCATTGCCGGCATCCTGCAGGCTAATGGAATACAGCAGGCTGTTGGCGGTTGATGCATTGATCTTCAGGGAATCTATGTGAATGGTCCCAGCGACAAGCGTTGGAGCATCAGCGGATAGTCTCAGATCATCCGTTGCACTGGAATAATCGACCTGCGCATTGATGCTATCGCTCCCTTTTAGTTCCGGGGCAAAGGTGAATAGGAACGGGCCAGGATGCACATTGGCCTTCAAGGTCCAGGTTTGAGCACGGGTCCTGGTTTCTTTAAAACCAGGAATGTTATAATAGCGGTTAAGGGTATGTTCAAGAGTTTGGGCAATTTCAGTGAGCATATAAGTTCCATCAAGATTTAAATGAATCCCCGGGGCATCCAGGTTAATCACATGATGGTCCGATTCCGAAGTTGTCAGGAGATGAATCGTATCAGCACTGGCATAACGCTTGCCTGCATTGGATATTATCAGGTCAGAGATCGCCGCCTTGCCAATGAGATCATCCGGATTTGTGGAGGAGAAATCGGCAGCTAAATGACCATGGAATTTCAGTTCGCCTGCATATAAATGAAGCGCCTGCAGGTTCATGCTGTCTAATTGAATATCGGCTTTAATGGCGGGATACGATCCTTTCATGATGGCCCGGCTGTCCAGACTAAAGTTTAAGGCAGGGTCATGCATATTTGCCTTGGCATCAATAGTGCCATGATTGAAATGCGCACTGGCATTCAGAAACTGATAATTGTAGCCCGCTGCGTAAGCAGCCGAAATATTCAACTTGATATCTGCCACCATGGTTTTGGGGTCATATCCACTACCATCTGCCTTGACAATGCCACTTAGCTTGCCCACATTTTTTTCCTCTTTGAGAATATACCCCAGATCCAGACCAAGCAAACCGGCTTTTACAGAATAGCGCTCTGAAGGCGACATAGCCCCGGAAATGGCTGCATTTCCCCGCGAACTTGTAATGGTCAGTTGCGTATGAAACGTGTTCATACTACCATTGAAAAAACCCGTGGCTGATAGGGTTTCAGGGATTCTTATAGATGCAATAGTAGCTGGCGGGATAAAATTTCCCAGGTCCTGATTCGTTGTATGGAATTGATTGATCCGAAGGTTATAAATCGTTTTTGCAGCGTCCGGCAAACCCTGAATCCGGCCATTTACATTGACCTTGGTATTTGACAATCCGCTGGCCTCGAAGAGGGGAATATTCAAATCCTTGATCGCGCCCAGAAGCTTGGTATTTATTGCAAAAACTGCGGAGTCATTATGATAAAAAGGGGGTAATCCGGAAAGCTCGGGAACAAAGGTTAGGACATCCTGTACGGCAATACGACTATGAGTCAAATTTATGCGTAATAGCATATTGCCAGGATGGTTGGCAAGGTCTGTTAAGGTCATTTCAGGCCAGGCGAGTTCTATATTGTCCTGGATCAGGCTTTTATCTGTTTCCAGCAACAGGTTCTTGAGCTGCACTCCATAGGGGCCATAGAGAAAGGAGGTGTGTGCTTGTATTAGATCCAACCCACATTGCTCCTTAAGAGAAAGTTCCCGGATGTTACCGGAAAATGCCTCCGGTGTGAAATTCAGATTGCTGGCTTCCGCATGCAATCCCTGCACATTCAAATGGGCGTAATCAATTCCTTTGGGCACTCGAGCCCGCTGATTATTATCGAAGCGAATATGGTTATTTGAAAAATCCAGGTTTGCAATGGATAATTGCCATGGATTGGAAACTTGGGCTTTTGCACTTGCACTCACTTGTTGCTCCACCATACGTGCTTCCGGTGAATTGCCCAGGGATATGACCGCATCTGTATTCCGGAGGATCAGGTTTTTCACGCCGATCTTCAGATTGGGCAGGTCCATATGATCCATATCAATCCCCAGTTCTCCCAATTCTATCCTGGCATTCATTGCTGCAATATCATCCCCGTAATCAAGAGCTATATCTTTCAGATCCAGTTTCCCAAGCTTTAATTGTACCGATGGATTCCCCGTATTTTTTGCTGCAATACTTGAATCTGTTTTCGCTTCCAGCAAGGGTTTATGCTGGTACATTCGTACAATGGAATGTTGCAGGCTGAAGCTGGATACCTCAAAATTCAGGTGGTCCAGGTCAAAGGTTTTGATCTTCGTTTCAAAATCCCCCAAGTAAACATAGTAGTTACTTCCTGCGATATCATCCTGAAAACTGGCAAGGATTTTGTCAAACTTCAGATGATGGATATTGATTTTAAAGCCATTTGTATCAGAGGTTTGAGGCTTTTGAGATGGGCTTGTAAATGCGTTTACGATATAGGCATAATTGAACCCACTGTCCTTACCCTGTCGATAAATTTTTGCACGGATATCGCTAAGCACCAAATCATTTATCTCCACTTGCTTGTGAAGAAGCTGATACATCGAAATATCGATTTCCAGGCGTTTTCCGGCCAATAAGGTATCCTTCTGCTGGTCTTCGAAATAAATATCTTCAAGTACGATCTTCTTGGGAAAGCGGATGCTTAAATGTCCAATTCGAATGGGGGTCCCGATCTTTGAATGCAGGTAATTAACGGCTTTATCTTTGGCATAATCCTGAACTGCAGGCACCTGTATAAGGACAGCCAGCAACAGAAGTAGCAATACGATACCTACACCTGTCCAGGCAAGAATTTTTAGTGTCCCTCGAAGAATTCTACTCAAAGCAGGTAATGATTAACACGAATGATGGTCTATTTACTAGACCCTTCATGTTATACTAGAAAAATCATACCCACTACCAACGGGATGTTTTTCAGGCAGATACCTGTTTTTTTATAACACTTATTTTCCCATTGCGTTCCAGGTAAACGGATTCAATATCCTGAAGAGATTCTTTATTCCCGGATAAGCGGATTCCTTCCATTAGATCGTGAATGGATAGCAGGCTACGTTCCAGCGCTTGCATATGGATCTGACCATTACTATATAACAGCACTGGATTACCCTTTACAAGAACTCCAAACTTATGGTATCGGATACAGAGCCAGGCAAAGAGCAGATGTAGAAAGACCAGGGTGGTAGCAGCTGCAATGGTTGGTATAAACGCGGAGGCTCCTACGACAGTCCGGCCGAGGATGGCGCCTAGTAATATGGTGATGGTTACATCGAAGGGTGACTTGATACCGAAGGAACGGCGACCAGAAATGCGTATTAATACGACCATTAAGATAAAAACAATAACCGTCCGGTCGGCCATTTGGTACCAGGTGAGTTCGGAATTACTCCCAAGTAATTTTTGCAATAAATCATTCATGATCAATAATTGGAACGGTTAGTAAAAAAAATGTTTTTTGGGAATGGCAATTTATCATTTCTATTCAGTACTGCTGCATAATACTACTTGGGATTTTAATGGCTGGTTTTGCGACCTCCAAAAGGTGGAACACCAAATTATATCCATAAAATTTCGTTGCAACACTGACTTAAGGTAGCTGAATTCTGGAACAATGATTAATGTGTCCTAACAAATCCACCAGGTAAATTCATGAAAGGAATGCAATAGGATATTATATTCGATCGGCCTTTATAACCTGCAAAATAGAGGTATCCAATAATACGAATTGGGCCTGTCTGACTCTAAAACAAATTGGGACCCCGACTTTTTAGAGTTTATCCAGGGAATCCATGGTCGATCGCTTGCCATGTTTTAAGGGATCCCATCCAATGCGAACCCCGGTACCATCAACATCCTGAGCTCTAATGTGCACTACAAACCCCTTCCCCTTCCTCAATAAAAGACCGAGCGGGGTTGCGGCAGCCTCCTTTTCCGGATTTCGCAAGGGTATCTCCAAATAAATATCCGTACCAGGACCGATCACGTACGCACCCTGAACATGCATACTGACCACCGATGTCTGGATGTCCATGGGTAGAATAAAGATCTTGTTTCCGTCCACATTGAAATTCCCATGTAATTCCTTGATATCAACGGCCCCCAGGTTACGTTTTTTGAAGACAAAGCGACCAATTTTTAACAGGGGTTCAAAATTATTCAAAGCGCCATCGCGGAGTGTAAATCCGATACTCCCTTTCAGGGAATTCTTTAAGAGAACACCTTCATCCGTGATATTTCCAAATAGCTGCGCATCGGCACTTATGATGCCTTTTAAATTGGTACTGTTCAGCGCCTGTTGTCCAAAATTATCGAAGCTTTTGAATAGGTTGGTGACATCTACATTTTTGATGACTGCCTTGATCTGAAATGGATTATTTACAGCATCCTGCTGTATGGTTCCATTTAAAACCAGAGATCCCGCTCCCTGCCGGATCTGAACTTCCTGCAGTTTAATACCGGATTGCCCAAGACTGAGATTGGCCCTAACATCCTGAGCCACAAAATTCCGGAATCTCATGTTAGCGACCTGCGCATCGATGGAAATACTGGCCCGCTGCAATACCCGGTCCAATTGTTCAGATACTCTATTGATCCGATTACCAGTGGCTGGATGTGTGGGATTGCTAACCGGATTCCGCTTCTCAACAAAACTGATGAAATCATTCAGGTTGATGGCTTGGCTCCTAAGCCTCCAGGAGAGGCTGATCTTATCTGGATCATTGAAGTAAAAATGCAGGAAATGAATAGCATCCCCTTCCATACTCAGCTCATTACCGCGGCTGTTGAATTGCAGGTTTCGGAGATAGAGATTATCCCCTGAAAACAGCAAAGCTCCAGATACCTTGGAGAATGGGATGTTCCTGGGCAAATAAGTTAATCCGGCACCCAATATCTGAATGGTACCATTCAAGTTATACGGGGATGGATCTTCAGGTTGTATACCGCCATAATAACGCAGATCGGCAATGGCAGTGCCCTGATCAAACTTCATGACCTTTCCTCCAATCAGATCATTTAAGGTTCTGATATCAAATCTGCTGCTAATATGCGCTTTGGCCATGGCATGTACCAAATTGACAACCTGTACCGTATCACTGTTTAAGGGAATGCCTTTCCAATTGCCCTGGAAACCATAAATACAAATAGCACTATTCGAATCACTATGATCTGGACCGGCCTGATATTCATTGAAATAGATGCCCCGGAAGGACGCCTGTTCAAAATCCGAAAACGGCGTATGGAAATTGCTGCGATCAACGGCAAATTCCACGTTGATTCTGGGATTTTCCTGATTTTCCAGCAGCCCATCAATCACACAATCAATATGGATCGGTTTTTCAATGCTGTATCTTCCGACAACATTTTGGATGTTTGTCGACATCCAGGATGAAGCCGTCTGGTAGGGTATAGAACCTATCTGAAAGTGAAGGTGATATCTATTGGGTTTGCCATCAAATATAAAGTTCCCCGACACCTTTACCGGAACCTGTTCTACAAAGATCTTTTGGTCAATGATTGACAGTTCTTTTGACGTAGGATTGTAGGTAATTCTCATGTCCAGATCCAGGTCTTTATCATGGACAAATGATCCCCGGAGCGTGCTGAAATTGAACTCGAAGGCATGTGCGTGCGTTTTCAATCGACAATGCCAATCCTCGGTATTCTTATTCAGCCAGGCATCCATGTTCTGGAAGAACAGGTGAAAAAGCTTGTGCTTACGTTGATTGATATACCAGAAATGGACGTCCTCCAAACCAATCAGGTTAACAGAGGCATCTGTCTTATGGTTCGAGCTATCTTTTTCGTTTATGAGGTAGGAATTGGAATACCCCAATGAATCTGTGTAAAGGAAAATGCGCGCATGCGCGAGGGTGATCTTTTTAATAGTCAGTTGGTGCCGGACCAGGTCAAATGGATTCAGTTTGATGAAAACATCACTGGCCTCTATGAGGCTGTGCCGATGCCGTTTCCAGGCACTATCCCGAAGTGAAACATCTTTTAGAGATATGGAAATGGAAGGAAAGCCCCGGAATAAGGAGGGTTCGATAGCACGGATTGAGAGATCTCCGCGCATTTTCATACTAAGGGAAGTGGTGACTCGTTTAAGGATCTCCGATTTGTGGGTTTGAATATACCAGAACAAACCCAGCCATGCGATTAAAAAGATGAGCAGCAAGCCACCGATAACCTTAAGAGTTATCCTAGTCCATAATCGCCAGTCCTTGGTAATAGTCATCTGGCATAGCTGATAAAATTATCAAGCCATGCTTAGCGTAAGTAGCGCTACAGGGAATTAAAATCGATAAAAACCGCCGGTTCCAAAGCGATAGCGGATACCGACAGTGACCGGGAAGCTGAAAAGGTCGTATGGACCATTCCGGCCGGCAACACGATTGTCGACTGTATTTAGGTGGGCAAAGCGTGGTGCAAATTCGGCATTTACTCCAAATCGGCCCTTAGTATACCATTCCATACCAAATTGTAATCCGAATGTATAACCGGCAGCTGGTTCGTAATGGTATTCAGAAATATACGTGTATTGATTACCGGGCTGATTTCCGAACTGGGCATTCACATTGGTTCCATCATTCACCGTGAAAATGGCCCCAACAGCAACCCCATAATAAAAGTTGGAACGGTTGTCACGAAGATTATCATACATTGGAACCAGGCCATTCACACGGACGGTGGTATTGAAAACACGATCGGCATATAAATACCTGGTGCCCACGTACCCAAGACCCTTTCCGTCTTCCCCATATAGATAACTGGAACTTTTCGCGCTCCATTCCGAATTGGTATTGATGTCAATGCCAACCTGAAGATGGTCCATCGCATAATAATTGGCGACGATCCCAAACATATTGGGCAGGCTTTTTTCATCCTTGGTAAAGTCCGTTACCCCATATAAACGGGTAATGGGAGCTAGGCCGCCGTAGATACCGATATTATACCGGTATTCAGGTGCGTAGCTTTGAGCAAAGGCTGGTATGGTAAGCAGCGATGTTAGAAGAAATAGTAAGCTTTTTTTCATCATCCGGTGTTTCGGCGCTGAAAGATAATCAAGAATTGGGATTAGCAGGTAAATCCTGACAGCTTTTCAAAAACAAGTCCCTTTTTGCGAATTATCTTTGCCGGATTATGCCCATGAATACTGTTGCACCAATTGTCCAGGCTTACTTATTACTCGAGGATGGAACCATGTTTACTGGCAAGTCGTTCGGAGCCTCTGGAACCAGTGGTGGCGAAATTTGTTTTAATACGGGAATGACCGGATATCAGGAGGTGTTTACTGATCCCTCTTATACCGGGCAATTGCTGATCATGAATAATGCCTATATCGGGAATTATGGCGTGAAAACGGAAGATGTTGAAAGTGGAAGCGTTAAGATCCGGGGACTCATTTGTAAAAATATCTCTGAGCGATACAGCCGGATGCAGGCCAGTGGCAGTATCGCTGAGTATTTGAAGGATAATAATATTGTGGCTATTGAAGGGGTGGATACCAGGGCGCTGGTCCAGCATATTCGCAGTAAAGGCGCCATGAACGCCATCATTTCCACCGAATTATCCGATTTTGACAGCCTCAAATCCCGCTTGAAGGAGGTTCCTAGTATGGACGGACTTGAGCTTTCAACCGGTGTTTCAACTACCGAACCCTATTATTATGGGTCTCCGGATGCCGCCATTAAAGTTGCCGTACTTGATTTCGGATTGAAACGCAGCATGCTTCAGAATTTCGATGCTCGCGGAGTTTATCTCAAGATATTTCCTGCTCATAGCAGCCTGGCAGATATGCAGGACTTCAGTGCAGATGGCTATTTTGTTTCCAATGGTCCCGGTGACCCTGCGGCCATGGATTATGCAGTGGAGACGGTAAAGGCCATACTGGATAGCGGGAAACCCATGTTTGGCATCTGCCTGGGCCAGCAGTTATTGGCCCGTGCTGTCGGAATTCCAACCTACAAAATGCACCATGGTCATCGGGGCTTAAATCACCCGGTAAAAAACCTGATCTCCGGAAAGAGCGAAATCACTACGCAAAACCACGGCTTTGGGATCTCACCTGAAGCAACCCGCGCCTGTGCCGAAGTCGAAATTACCCACATCAATCTGAACGATCAGAGCATCGAAGGCATCCGCCTTCGGGATAAGCCGGCATTCTCCGTACAATATCACCCGGAAAGCACTCCGGGCACGTATGATTCCCGCTACCTTTTTGATGATTTTATCGATCTGATCCGGCAGCATCAAACCAAAAATTAAATCGACCTAATTTTCTAACGAATTCATCTCCCCAAATAAATGGCTCAGGAAAAGATACTCATAATTGGTTCAGGTGGTCAGATCGGTGTAGAGCTTGCCCTGGCCTTGCGGGAAAATTATGGTACCCAAAATGTGATCGCTTCCGATTTAAAAGAAGCGCATCCTTTGTTGGCCGATGGCCCCTATGCCATACTTGATGCTACCAATGGGGAAGCGATTACAGCCCTGATCAAGAAAGAAAAGGTTACCCAGGTTTACCTCCTGGCAGCCATGCTGTCAGCAACAGGGGAAAAATTTCCTATGAAAGCCTGGGATGTGAATATGAGCAGCTTGCTGCAATTATTGGAAATCGGAGTGCAGGAAAAATTGAATAAAATCTATTGGCCATCATCAATCGCTGTTTTCGGCCCCACCACACCTCGGGAACAGACGCCTCAGGCTACTATTGTAGAGCCCCGTACTGTTTATGGGATTTCTAAATATGCCGGTGAACTTTGGTGTCAATATTATCAACAGCGATATGGATTGGATGTTCGTGGCTTGCGCTATCCAGGGCTTATTTCCTGGAAAAGTCTGCCCGGTGGTGGAACCACAGATTATGCAGTTGAAATTTACCACGAAGCGCTCGCAAAAAGCCATTACACCTCCTTCCTGAGTGCCGATACCTATCTCCCCATGATGTACATGGATGATGCCATCCGTGCTACGATCGAATTGATGGAAGCTCCCGCAGAAAAACTCCGGACCCGTATGGGCTATAATGTGAGTGCCATGAGTTTTGCGCCTAAAGAAATTGCTGCCGCCATTAAAAAACATATCCCCGATTTTACGATCGATTATGCGCCGGATTTTCGCCAGGCTATCGCCATTGGCTGGCCCAAGAGCATAGACGATCAGGCAGCACGAACCGATTGGGGATGGAAGCCGGAATTCGACCTTCCTAAAATGACCGAAACCATGCTTCGGGAACTCCGCCAGCAAAAATCAACTCCTGCCTGATATCTATGTCTGACAAGCGACCACACATCGTTGTTTTGACAGGGGCAGGGATCTCTGCCGAAAGCGGACTCAGGACCTTTCGGGATAGCGATGGGCTTTGGGAAGGCTATCGCGTGGAAGATGTGGCAACACCCCGGGCCTGGAAGGCAAATCAGCAACTGGTACTTGATTTTTATAATCAGCGCAGAAAGGATATTGCCAATGCAAAACCCAATAAAGCGCATGAATTTCTCGCCGGATTGGAAGCTGATTTTAGGGTAAGTATTGTAACCCAGAATATAGACGATCTCCATGAACGGGCTGGTAGCAGCCATGTATTGCACCTGCATGGAGAGATCTTTAAAATGCGCAGTGACCGGCAATTGCATAATGATGCTATCGCGCTGGAGATCCGCGAAGACATGGAATTGGGAAGCCGGGCCAGCGATGGGGGCTTTCTGCGACCTCATATCGTTTGGTTTGAGGAGGCAGTTCCCGCTATTGAAAAGGCCATCGGCATCATGGAAACATCCGATATTTTTATCCTGGTAGGAACTTCATTGGTTGTTTATCCGGCCGCAGGACTGCTGAATTATGTTGCCCCAGGCGTCCCCAAATACATCCTTGATAAGAACATTCCACAGGTAAGCCATTATCAGAATATCATTCCTATTGAGAAGCCAGCAACAGATGGCATTTCAGTACTTGCGGAACTTTTGTATAGAAACAGGTAAAGGAAAGCTTGCCAGGTGCATGCCTATAACATAAACAAGGGCGGGGATCAATTGATGGATCAGCCGGACCTGCGAGGTGATCAGGTGCCAACCCTGCTCATATGGCGTCACCACATAGACCATGTAATAAAGTAAGAGGCAACTAAATACCAGGAAGAATTGTTTGTGGGGCATGGTTCGGCGGATCATGCATACCAGGAGGTAAATAAGAACCAAAATGATGGGTACGAGAAAATTATCCAGACCACTATGTTTGAAATAATCCCAAGCCCTGAGGTAACGTTGCCCATCGATCAATTTGTCCCAAAACAACTGCTGCCCATTCGTTACCAGATCATTGCCGGGTGCATAAAAGAATTTGAAGATCAGAATGGCCATTAATGGAAGGAAGGTCCCCAGTGCAATTAATTTTTGATTTCTAGTTCGTAATAAATAAGCACGGTAAAAGAGCACAAAGACACCACACAAGAGCAATCCTTCGTTTTTGGTCCATGCCATGCAAAGCGAAAAGAAGAAAGCCGGTGTCAGAAATTTTGAATTATGCTTTGCCTGCTGAATCATAATAAGGCAAAGCAGCAGGAACAAACCTAAAAGCGTATCTGCATATTGGGAGAGCCCGCGTTCCAGGTAAAAGTCATTAGTGGCAAAATAGAGGATCGTCAGACTTGCAATCACTAGGTTTTTCCCCTGGATCTCCAGGAAAATCAGAAGGGGCGTGCAAAGGGTAATTAAAAAATGTAGTCCGAAAGTGATCAGCAAGAATTGGTCTCCAAACCCCAGGCTGTTAATCCCGCGGTTCAGAAAAGCTAGTATCGCTGGTAAACCAGGAGGGTAGTCCGGGTGATCATAGGCTATGTTATGAAACATGCCTTTCCAATAAACCGGGTCACACAAGTATCGCGTGTGTAAATTCCACATGCACCAGGCATCCCAGTCGCCCCAGACGGTTGCCAGATAATAACTACGATTCGTGATCAGAATAATACCAACAACAAGGATCAGGGCTGAAGTAGGCTTGAATAGCCCCTGGCCGGCAAACGCCAGTGAATTCAGGTATCGGATTGCAAGAAAGCAGAGCAGCCCGCATAGCAGGAAAATGATTAAGTAAGGCAGCCCCAGGATAAGCCCCAGAAAATAGACCAGGCTGCAAAGGGCAATGCTTGCGAATATTGAAACGATATAACCGATGCTCCGTTCCATCAGTTATGGGTCAGTAATTTAAAATTCAAATCCTGGAACTTATTTTCCCAAATGATGCGGGAATGGAGGCTATCCCAATAGTTCAGACTGCTGGGTGCTATTTCAAGGATGGTATCAGCGGCATGATCCAATCGGAAGGCATCGGAATGGACGGGTGCTAACAGAAGTCTTGCATAGATGGTATTTACGGGATCATTGCTGAGGTTCCGAATGGGCACGAACTGAATCGTAGAGAGATAAGGACGAATTCCTTTAAGACCAGTAGCGATGTGCTGGGGATTTTCTGAATTGTTGTGAATCTTGCTTTCATGAAGGATCATTGCTGTTGCCAGGGCTAATGCTATACAGACCAGGGGAAACAGTGCCCTCATGAGAAACGATTAGGTTAGGCTGAACAAACTATCTACAAATTCCGCTTTATTGAAGATCTGGAGATCAATCATGCGTTCGCCAACACCAATATATTTTACCGGGATCTTGAATTGGGCGGCTATACCTAAAACAACACCCCCTTTTGCAGTACCATCCAGTTTCGTAATTGCTATGGCAGTGACATCTGTCGCAGCCGTAAAATGCTTGGCTTGTTCCAGGGCATTTTGACCGGTTGATCCATCCAATACCAGCAGGACCTCATGGGGAGCTTCCGGCATTTTTTTACTAATAACACGGCGGATCTTGCTCAGTTCATCCATGAGATATGCTTTATTGTGTAAACGGCCTGCCGTATCAATGATCACCACATCAGCACCCATGCTGATCCCTTGTTGAACGGCTTCGAAGGCGACGGCACTCGGATCAGAACCCATTTCTTTTTTGACAATAGCGACTCCTGTGCGTTCACTCCAAATGGTGAGCTGATCTACGGCAGCAGCTCGGAAGGTATCAGCGGCACCTAGGACGACCTGTTTTCCTGCTTTTTTGAAATTATAAGCAAGTTTACCGATTGTAGTGGTTTTCCCAACTCCATTTACTCCAACGACCAGCATCACGTAAGGCTTTTTACCGGGAGGGAGGTTGAAGGTCTCAAATTCTGAAGAGGGAGCATCTGTGAGGATCCCCATCATTTCTTCCTGGAGGATTTGATTCAGTTGGGAAGTGCCGATGTACTTGTCTTTTGCGACCCTGGACTCTATACGGTTGATGATTTCAACAGTGGTATCGAGGCCGACATCGGCGCTGATCAGGGCACTTTCGACTTCATCAAGGACTTCTTCATCTACTTTATCCTTACCGGCGATGGCCTTGGAGAGTTTGCTGAAAAAACCTTGTTTGGTCTTTTCCAGCCCTTGGTCCAGGGCTTCCTTTTGTTCTTGTTGCTCTTTATTGCGTTTAAATAACTTATCGAATAACCCCATAGTCCAAATTTCGGATTTCAGATAGCGGATCTAAGAGATCCACCTTTAAAATGTGTATGAATTGCGGGGCAAAGGTACTCTCTGCCACTTGGTTTATTGGAATAGTCCCGATATAAAAAACGTCCCATACCGATCAGGTATGGGACGTTTTTGCGTACCGGAACTATTTGGGAGTTAATTAATAACCACCGTCGTTATCCCGGCGATTGTTATAGCTGTTATTGTTGCCGTATCCGCCGCCGCCGCTGTTCCGACGACCGCCGCCACCGCCATATCCGCCACCGCTGGAACGTTGTTCCATTGGGCGTGCCTCGTTTACAACCAGTTTCCGGCCACCAAGGTCTTGCCCGTTGGTAGCTGCAACGGCTGCTTCGCCGTCTTCTTTGTTTGTGAACGTTACAAAGCCAAAACCGCGGCTGCGGCCTGATTCACGGTCAGAAGCGACGAATGAATCTTCGACTGCGCCGAATTGACTGAAATGATCGCGGAGCTGATCTGCGTTGGTAGCGAAGGCAAGGTTGCCGACATAAAGCTTAATAGACATTGTCTGATTTGGTGGTTTTGTGCACCGGTATGCTACGCGAATATCTGCTTTTTATTTGGTGCGGCGGAATTAAGATTGAAAAAACATTTTTTATTTCCATGATTTCCCTGTTTATGGAATGATTATTTAGTAGCTCTGGTAAGCTTCACCCTTAAAAACTACCAACTTATGGCTTTTGACCAATATCATGAACCCGCCTCCGAACTTTCCCAGGAGATCCGAACTTTTGCCCGGATGATGGCTTCACTCTGTGAAGAAGCTGAGGCTATTAACTGGTATGAACAACGCATGAGCGTGGAGAAGAATGAAGATGCTAAAGCCATTATGGAGAATGCCCAGGGGGAAGAATTCAAGCATTTTGGAATGGATCTTGAATTCCTGCTGCGTCAAAAACCCAAATGGGCTACTATACTCAAGGGGATTTTATTCAAACCGGGGAATATCGTAGACCACGGAAAGGAAGCAGAAAAGAAAGCTGACTAAAGCAATAAAAACTGTTTATTAATTCCTAATTGTGGAAGTAGTTGTAATTATTACAACTACTTCCCTATTTCAGGATCGCCAATTCCGGAGTCCGCCACTCAAAAGCTGTAAGAACCCAATTCCGTTCTGTATCAACCACCAATGCCTCACAATAGCTGCAACGGTCATTAGTGGTATCCGTAAATGGAGCCCCGCAAGAACTGCACTCATAACTGAATACGGTTTCACCGGCGGCGGCAGTCAATGGTTTGGCCTTCCGCCTTAATTCGATCATGAATTGGCGGGTAACAAAATCATCATCCATCATTTGCATCTTTCCACTCTGTGAAACCCGACGATAAGTAGCGGCTAGATCAAATTGTAATCGGATCATTCCCGAAATATCCTGGTAAGCTACCAGTTCCATATAATTGAGGTAGAGTCGGTCAAACAGGAATGGAGGGAGCTTATGTTTTATGTTCAGGATGGAAGTCGCAGTTGCGGTATCAGCGAATCGGTTTAATCGTTCCTCATCTTTTCCGGTCAATACCTCCATGACCTGCATAAAGATATTGGAGGCGATATCCTCTACCCGCTGAACAGAAAACTGCGGATCATCCTTCATCATGGTTTTCAGTACCTGATCCGATGCTAGCCGGGCAGGTCCATTGTAATCCTCATCCTGGGTGATTTCCGCCAATACCCAGTCATAAGCAGCACTATTTGTTAGCGTTCCACAACTACTACACCGGCTTATTTCTCCCAGATTCGTTGATAATGGAGCACCGCAATTTGGGCAATTATCGGTACTATAAAGATCCTTGTCAGCTTTGGCATCCAAACGCTTTACAAAGCTCCAGATCTCCGCATCTTCATCGTCCGGGTAGCTTTCATTAAATTCCGGATGCGTGCTGCTTACAAAGGAATCATTAATTCGGAAGGTGATCCGGACATCCGCAGTCTGAAGGGCAGAATCGGTGCTGAGTGCATCGACCCGCATATCCAGAATTCGAATATTGCTAATTGTATTTTTTTGGCCCAGGGCCTGCATCATATGGAATTGCGTACTGAGGCGCTGATACATCCCATCGGAAATCCATTTCCGAACCGCCCCCAGATTATTATCCTGCCAGGCTTTCTGAATTTCCAGGAATGCCTGTGTGATCTTGGTGGGCTCCAGACCCGGAGGGAACGGAATCGCCCTTCTGTTTGAATAAGAGGAATCATCCTCCTGCAATAGCGAATTGCTCCGGGTTTCCCCCCCATACTTCTGGTATAGGTAATAGATGATTATCGCCAAAACGATCAAGAAGATGATCCCACCCATCCCCATTCCGGAGCCGACTGCATAGCCAATGCCTCCTCCCCCGCCAAAATGCCCGCCCATGCCACCCCCGCCACCATGACTGCCATGTCCACCAGCACCACCAACCCGTGCATATATAGGTATTGCAGTTAGGAATGGTACAAGGCTGGCAATAAGCCGGAATAGGATGGTATGGGAAGACCCTGATCGTGTGTGCATAAAAGGCTTATTGGGATTTCTTAACTCAGAGGTGGCGGCATGCTGCCAAAAAGATCCTTTAATTCCGGCATACTTTCAGCAGCAGACCAGGCTGACATGCCTGCTTTCCACATTAGGCTATCTCTTTTGAGGGACCCGGATTGGATCATTTGCTGGATTTGAGCCTGATCAAATGGTCCCGTCTGTTTTCCATCGATTCCGACAAAATATTGAACTGCGGGAGCCAGAGGTGGAGGCCCGGCGTTAACAGTTGCTGCCGCAGGGGCTGCCTGAACATTCTGATTGGCCTGATTAAATGCACCGGCCATCATATTTCCAACCCCTAAGCCCGCTCCGATTCCGGCAATGCCGCCCTCATTTGCTGCCGCGATCTCGATGCTATTGGCAGCCTTGAATTGGGTCAGTTTTTGCATGTCGATCTTATTCAGGCGGGAGTATTCAAAGATCTCTTTCTTGAGCTCTTCCGGCATACTCACATTTTCCACCAGGAATTTGGTCACCTTAAGGCCATAGGCATCGAAATCGGCATTGAGCTTATCCATTACCAGGCTTGAAAGATCCTCAAGATTCGAAGCGAACTTTTCGATCGGAATATTTCCAGCTCCTGCCGCGGTGGTGAATTTGGTGGCAATGATGCTCTTTAACTGCCCGCCGATCTCATCATTATTATATTCATCCTGGATGCCGACTACTTCTTTAATAAACTTGCCGGCATCAATAATCCGAAATGCATAGGTACCGAAGGCGCGGATCTCGATCATTCCAAACCGGTCATCCGATAGCACGATGGCATTCTTGGTACCCCATTTCTGGTCCAGCATCTGCTTGGTACTTACAAAGAGCACATCGGCCTTAAATGGGCTATTGAAGCCATATTTCCAACCCTGGAGGGTGGTCATGACCGGCATGTTTTCAGTGGTAAGCGTGTACATGCCCGGCTCATATACATCGGCGAGTTTGCCTTCGTTCAGGAATGCCGCCTGCTGTCCTTCGCGAACGGTAAGCTTGGCATTCATCTTGATCTCATTCTGATAACGCGGAAATTTCCAGATGAGGGTGTCCGGCGCCTGTTCCGGCCAATCAATTATGTCAATAAATTCCTGGCGGAGTTTGTCAAAAAGACCCATGGAAGTATCAGATTAAATGGTTTAGAATACGCTAAGGTATTAAGCACCGGATTGCTAAAATGCAAAATCCTCACCAATTTGTGCAAGCATGCAAATTAGAAATCAGCAGGTCGATCCACACAATAATTATGTCAATGATCCTTTAGCTTATATGAACATGATTTATTTCAATAGCATCCCAGCTTATTATAATTGATTTAATGCTGCTTTACGAGTCTTATAAGTTCATTGAACAATCACTGTTGTCCGGTTAAAATTGAAAACGGCTAATTTTTGCTTATAACGTTTTGATAGTCAGATCTGCCAAATCGCTTTTTGAAAAGTAAGCCCCCCAAGGTAAATATGCTCTTTCTATGCTTTTACATTAACCCAACAGTAAAAGTTGTTCTTAGACCCCGTCATCCCTCCTTATACAATAACCATCAACGCAAGGGAATAATATCACTCAATTCAGCTATCCCTGACGTTCGGTAAAGCTGGTGCTAATTATCTATTTCGTTCAAACTTTGACCTTATCTGATCGTTTCATTTGTCTTTACTTTGGACGATTTAAACGCGGATATAGTTGCTATTTCATGTAACTACCTCTATTAAAAAAGCCGTCCCTGCGTTCATGCAAAGACGGCTATTCAACGAAATGATAAACTTATAAACCCTGCTTTTTCTGCAGCCCTGCATCCAAAGCATCCAGGAATTCCTCGGTATAGAGATAATGCTCGCCATGCTTCACATCATTTCCATGAACGGAAACCGCCAAATCCTTAGTCATCTTACCACTTTCAACCGTTTCGATACATACCTGTTCCAGGTTATTGCAGAAATCAATCAGCTCCTGATTATTATCCAGCTTACCCCGGAATGCTAATCCACGGGTCCAGGCATAAATAGAAGCAATTGGATTGGTAGATGTTGGATTCCCCTTCTGGTATTCGCGGTAGTGACGGGTCACCGTACCATGAGCTGCTTCTGCTTCCATGGTATGGCCATCAGGTGTTACGAGTACAGAAGTCATAAGGCCAAGTGATCCAAAACCCTGCGCCACCGTATCACTCTGCACATCACCATCATAATTCTTGCATGCCCAAACAAAATTGCCATTCCATTTCAGGGCACTCGCGACCATATCATCGATCAGGCGATGCTCATAATGTACGTCGGTATATTCTTTGCTGACCTCTTCAAAAATATCCTTGAAGCGACCATCATATTTTTTCAGGATGGTATTTTTGGTGGACAGGTATAAAGGCCATTGTTTCTGACGTGCCATATTAAAGCAGGCATGAGCAAAACCGCGGATGGAATCATCGAGATTGTACATGGCCATAGCGATACCATCTCCCTTGAAGCGGAACACTTCATGTTCGATGACACTTCCGTCATCCCCTTCGAATTTGATTGTTAGCTTTCCGGGACCCTTGGTCACGAAATCGGTGGCCCGGTACTGATCGCCGAAGGCATGGCGGCCCACAATGATTGGTGCATTCCAATTGACTACCAGGCGGGGGACATTGGCCATCACGATCGGTTCGCGGAAAACGGTGCCATCCAGGATATTGCGGATGGTCCCGTTGGGGGATTTCCACATTTGCTTGAGTTTAAACTCCTCAACACGTGCCTCATCCGGGGTAATGGTGGCGCATTTAATTCCCACGCCGTGTTTCAGGATGGCATTAGCGGCGTCGATCGTTACCTGATCATTGGTTTCGTCCCGGTGCTCAATGCCGAGGTCATAATATTCTATAGGAACATCCAGGTAAGGCAGGATCAGCTTGTCTTTAATGAACTTCCAGATGATACGGGTCATCTCATCTCCATCCAGTTCGACAACCGGATTGGCAACCTTAATTTTAGTCATAGTCTAGTGTGGGAATTAATTAGAAAATTTGAACGCGGCGAAATTAGTGTACCCTAGCTGATTACAAACAAATTGGTCAATAAATGCACATATGGAAAGCTTGGCCAATCCATTTGCAAAAAAAGTTTTTAAGCTGCATCTTTACACTGTGTCACCTAATGCATTACGGCTAAATTATTATTATTTATCCGCCCTTCCTTTCGAAGTGGCGGATTTTATATTAATGAGGCCGGACCAGCGAGGGCATGATTCTGCTTTACAATCATTTTTTCAAAGGGAAATCTAAAAACTTAGTTAACCCGTATCTTTCTCCAATAATTACAATTAACGTCTAAATCGCAGCATTATGAACAAAACATCAACGCTTCTCAAAAGGTGGGGAATATCCGCACTGGCGTTAGGGCTATGTGTCCTGGCTCAGTCGGCATTCGCCTCTTCTCATAGGGAAGCTCCGCTTATTGCGCAGGACCCACAGGCAGATAATACGGATGTGTATGCTTTCCGCTCACCGGATGATACCAATACGATTACCCTGATCGCCAATTTTATTCCCTTTCAGCTTCCGGAGGGCGGTCCTAATTATTACACTTTTGGCGAAAATATTCGCTATGAGATTCATGTAAAAAATAATACAGCCACATCCGGAGACGATATCACCTATCGGTTTACGTTTACGCTGACCAATGAAGATACGACCACATTCTTCAATATCCGCCTGGGCAAACGCAATCAACGTGTGACCTACAAGCTGGAAAAAATAATCGGCACAGGTAATCCCGTTACAATTGTGGCCGCCGGAAATGTTCCTCCTCCGAATATTGGCCCCCGTTCCATCAATGGTGGCGCTGGACTGAATGTTGGTTATGATTATGATTCCCTGATGCGGCAATCCATCTCAACGGCAAGTACGGGTGAAAAGGTATTTGCTGGGCCTGTGGATGATCCGTTTTTTGTGGATCTCGCCGGTGCCTTTGATCTGGGGGCTTTCCGCCCGAATGGCAATAGTACCAATCCAACCAAAGATGGCCTGGCTCGCTATAATGTTAGTACCCTGGCAATCAAAGTACCCATCAATCTGCTTCAGAAGAATGGTTTAAATGTTACGCAGGCCGCCAGTATTCTGGATAATGATTTTGTGATCGGTGTATGGGCTTCAGCCAGCCGCCGTCAGATCAAAACCCTGAATGGTGATGGTACCGTTACCTGGAGCGGTGGATTCGGGCCAACCCCTACCTATGTTCAGGTTTCCCGTCTTGGAATGCCATTGACCAATGAGGCGATCGTACCAATCGGACAAAAGGACTATTGGAATGCGCTGACGCCTACTTCCAGCCAGAATTCTGCTTATAATCAATATTTCATCAATCCTGAATTGGCACTTTATATGGATGCCAGCCAGTTTGGTGGTGCGGTGCCTGCTTTAAATGCCTTGCGTATTCAGAAAGCTTCCCGTCCTGATATTGGACCATTTGACTTCCGGAATGGAAAGAAAGGCCTATATGGTTTGAAGGGTTCTACCCTCGTTGCCGGAACGGCCTTAGACGATGCGCTTTTTGGAAATCTGTTGCTGCCAGATTCTATGAGTCCTCGTGCTGTCGATTTGCTACCAATTTTCAATACCGGTGTACCGAATTTACCACCTTATCAATTGGCTACCGGTAAAGCAAACATTCCTTCATCAACGCATATGAATCCACTGGCTCCAGGAAAGCCGTTCATTAATAATTTTCTTCCGGCTTTGGGTGATATGCTTCGTTTGAATATGGCGGTACCGGTCACACCTCGTAATAGTCCCGACTTTAATTCCCTGGGTATTATTCAGGCGGCGGTACTTGGTCTTACGGATACCCGGTATAATGGGAATGCGAATATGCAATGGATCCCCAATATGGATGGCTTCCCGAATGGACGTCGTCTGGAGGATGATGTTACTACGATTGAATTGCAAGCGGTGGGTGGTGTAACCCTGGCTGCGATTGGTCTCTTCTATGATGATTATAATGGTACCGGAAGTCCGGTAACCCCAGCCTTGGTCCGCACACTTTCATTTACAGCTGGACCAACAAAGAACGATACTACGTTCAAGACATCCTTCCCTTATGTACAAACGCCGTGGAGAGGTTTCGATTACCCGGTTCAAGCCCGTTTCTAATCCTTTCACAGCTCATCCCAACAAATCAACATCATGAAAAATACGTTTAATAAATTTCTCCTGGCGTTAGGGCTGCTGATGGCCCCGGCACTGGTGAGTCTTGCGTCTTCGCATAGGGAAGCTCCACTCATCGCTTATGATCCGCAGGCGGATAATACTGACCTGTATGCGTTCAGAAGCCCAACGGATTCCAGCAAGATCATTATCATCGCCAATTATATACCGTTTGAAGCGCCCAATGGTGGCCCTAACTGGTATTCTTTTGGTCAGAATATCCGCTATGAAATCCACATCAAGAATGATGCGACCACTTCCGGCGACGATATCACTTATCGCTTTACATTCAATATTACGGATGAGGATACTACCACCTTCTTTAATATCCGCTTAGGCAAGCAGAATCAAAAAAACACCTACACTCTGGAGCGGAAGGTCAGCGCTACTGGTGGCTTTGTAACTATCGTTTCAAACGGTGTGGTGCCGCCACCAAATATTGGTCCTCGTAGTATCGAAGGTGCTGCAGGTCTGCATGCACCCAATTACGATACCCTGATGCAACGGGCCATAATGACTGCTGTTTCCGGCGAGCGCGTTTTCGCAGGACCTATTGATGATCCGTTCTTCGTGGATCTCGGTGGTGCCTTTGATCTGGGTGGATTCCGCCAGCCAGGTCGTGATGGACTCGCAAAATTCAATTGCCATTCCCTGGTTCTGGAAATTCCGATTACCACCCTTCAAAAGAATAATCGGCCGGTTAGCACTGCTTCGACCATTTTTGATCCAAACTTTGTAATCGGCGTCTGGGCTTCTGCTTCCCGTCCTGCTGTCACTACCTTTCAGACAAATGGTAATGCTCCAGTACCAAGTGGTGGCTATGTTCAGATTTCCCGGATCGGCATGCCACTTACCAATGAGGTAATCATCCCAATCGGTAAAAAAGATCTCTGGAATAGTGTTGCATCCGGTTCTTCCGGTGAAACCAGGTTCCTGCCTTATTTCGAAAATCCTGAACTGGCTCTTTATGTAGATAGCTCTTCCAATGGTTTTGGTGCTGCTGTTCCAGGACTGAATAACTACCTGCGTATTCAGAGCCGTTCAATGCCTGCAACCGGTCTCGGCCCATTCGATTTCAGAAATGGTAAATCCGGGTTGTATCCACTAAAGGGAAATCCTGCCCTGATCGGTACAGCTTTTGACCCGGCTACCTATGGTAACCTATTATTACCAGGATCTACATTCCCACGTTCCGTGGATATCATGCCGATCTTCATGACCGGGGTACCTAATCTGCCTCCATATCAGTTAGCGGTACTTAAGGTAGGTGGCAATCCGCTCCTCGCAGGTAAACCGTTCATCAACAACTTCCTGCCGGTTTTGGGTGATATGCTTCGCCTGAATATGGCTACTCCGACTACGCCACGTACTATTGGTGGTGTACCGAATCCAGCCTTTAGCAGTCTGGGAATTATCCGTGCAGCTGTTCTTGGACTTACGGATCCTACTTACAATACTTCACAGAATATCCAGTTCATTCCAAATATGGATGGCTTCCCGAACGGGCGTCGCCTGGAGGATGATGTTACCACTATCGAGCTTCAGGCTGTGGGTGGAGTAGCACTGGCTGCGATCGGACTGTGGTATGATGATTACAATCCGGCAACTTCTGCTTCTCCGGTTACTTCCCAATTGGTCAGCACCATTTCCTTCACTGCTGGTATTGATCATAATGATACCACATTCAAAACGGCCTTCCCGTTTGTGCAACAACCTTGGAGGTCATATAATGGTGCCGGTTATGTTGGTCCAACTGCTGTGAATAACCTGAATCTTTCGACACCGGATGCCATCATGGTTGCCTATCCAAATCCGTTCAGCAACCAGGTTTCCTTCAAGTACAAACTCGTAGGACCAGGTAATGTACAGATCGATGTTCTGGATATCACTGGTAAAACAGTTAGCAGCCTCCGTGAAGGTCAGGTTGTAGCTGGTGAACATATCACCCAGTTTAACAGTGCTTCATTGGCTCCTGGTAATTACTTTGCCCGCCTTTCTGTAGGTGGCCAGGTTTATCAGACACTAAAGCTGGTTAAGACGAACTAATAGAATTCCTTACTCTTTCAGGACAATGCATGATTAATTATGCATTGTCCTGATTTTTTTTGCCAACTTGCCACTTGATGGCAGCATTTTACGCCTCAATAACACATGAAACAATCATCCAGTAGGGCCATTTTCCTCACTTTAATACTAGCCTTGGGCCTGTATTCCTGCCGGAATAACCAGAATCCAGTTACTAAGGTGAACGGGATTTCCATTCCTAATATTCTTCCTAAGGACACTAGTTCCGGGACGGCCGGAGAGCAATTGAACATTCGGACAAGCTTTGATAAGGCCATCAAGGATCTGCAGACGAATGCCGAAAATCCCAAACCATATCTGGAGCTTGCCGCCGCCTATATCCTCGAGGGACGGATTTCCGGGAATGGTGGTTATTATAGTAATGCTGCTTTGTCGGTACTGGATAATCTGATGAAATCAGAAACCAGTACGGCGGACCAGAAATTCCAGGCGCTGAGTCTGAAAAGTGCGGTGTTATTGAATATGCACCAGTTTAAGGAAGCATATGATGCCGCCAATGAAGGATTGAAACTAGCTCAATATAATGCAGGTATCTGGGGGGCATTAGTTGATGCGGACGTGGAACTTGGGCACTATGCAGATGCCGTTCAGGCGGCGGACAAAATGATGAGTATTCGCCCGGATCTTCGGTCCTATTCACGGGTTTCCTACCTCCGTCAATTGTATGGGGATATCCCGGGTGCCATTTCAGCCATGAAAATGGCTACAGAATCCAATGTGCCCAGTTATGAGGCAACGGAATGGGCGAGGGTACAACTGGCTGACTTATACCTGAGAAGCGGCAATGTGGATAGTGCCCGCTTGCTGTATCGTTATAGCCTGGTATATCGTCCGAATTATCCGCAGGCGGAAATGGGTATGGCAAGAGCCGATGCAGCCCAGAAGCAGTATGATGGGGCAATTGAACATGCCCGAAAGGCGATCAAGACTATGCCTGAAGCGGCTTTCATTGCCTACATGGCGGATTTGTACGAATGGAAAGGAGATACCAAGAAAGCGGCCGAAGTGCGTGCGGATGTTTTACGATTGCTGAAGGAAGCAGCGGATAATGAACCCAAGGATGCATTGGTCAAACATAATAACGCCCGGGAATTGGCCATTGCTTACCTGGATTCCAAAGATTATGAGAATGCACAGCGGTATGCCAAAATCGATTATGACATGCGTCCGGATAATATGGATGCCAATGAGCTAATGGCCTGGATCGCCTACCTGAAAGGGGATTTTGCAGGAGCGAAATCGTATGCAGAAAAGACATTGATCACGAATACCAAAAATGCTACTACATTATATAAAGCCGGGATCATTTTTGCAGCAGCAGGTGACAAGCAAAGAGGTGACTCGCTTCAGCAAAAAGGCTTGAGCATCATGCCCTATATTGATCCTACCATTCTCAACGTTAAAAAGTAAATACCACAATTAGGTACGGTGTATGGAAGCGAAAGGGCTAAAGTTTAAAATAGGGTCAATAACGATTCAGAGAGCAGATTTCTGCGATGATGAAGTCTATGATCTTTAAAAAAACAGTTGTACTTCTGGTACCTATTTTGTTGCTGTGTCTTTCTGTTCAAGGACATACCATCAACTATGAATTGGACCCTGAGCCGACGGGTAATGTCTTTCTGAAATACTTGGGGATCGGTTATGAGCACATCATTCCGTTAGGCTTTGATCATATTCTTTTCATCCTCTGCGTTTTCTTTCTGAATACAAGTATCAGGAAGATCATTCTTCAGGCTACCATGTTCACGGTTGCCCATTCCATTACTCTGGGACTGGCCATGTATGGAATCATTCATCCACCGCCGGGTATTGTGGAACCGCTGATCGCAATATCAATCCTGTTCCTGGCCCTGGAAAATGTGTACTCCGATAAGGTTAAACCCTGGAGGATGATCATGGTTTTCCTGTTTGGGATGGTGCATGGTATGGGTTTCGCCGGGGCTTTGTCACAAATGGGAATGCCGCGCTATGCTTTTGCGACGGCGCTTGTTGCCTTTAATGTGGGCGTAGAATTGGGGCAACTTAGTATTATCCTTTGTATGTTCTTCCTGGTGTCAAGACCTTTGTCGAAATACCCCTGGTATCGCAAACGGGTGGTGATACCGGTATCGTTGGTAATTGCTGCAGTAGCCCTGTTCTGGACGATACAGCGAAGTTTTTTCCCGGGTTAGTGAGAGGCCAGCGACAAAGTATCCTGCCTCCCTAAAGTCTGTAAAATTCGCTGTTACTGCATTCCCCCCCGGTCGTGGTTGGGGGCCTCACCAGCCGCTTAAGCCGGTGATGAAGTTCCAGGTAAAGTAGGATTTTCTTATTTATGTTCACGGAATCAAAAATAATTCCTGAATGTCAGAACTCCTTGCCTTTGACAGTTTAAGATGCCCGGCTATACCGCCATCAACTCCCATTTCAATTTAATAAATAAAGCGTGGTTATAATTCGAACCCGGATTCAATCAGGCCCCCGGGTATCATGA
>Ga0265327_10000196_pt1 | contig 127325 bp, 96 predicted proteins | sample 41621metaG_FD_202089 | JGI IMG/M metagenome (GOLD analysis project Ga0265327, IMG submission 202089) | Rhizosphere microbial communities from Carex aquatilis grown in University of Washington, Seatle, WA, United States - 4-16-21 metaG | ecosystem: Host-associated > Plants > Roots > Rhizosphere... | reverse complement strand
GTAATCACTTCTTTTCTAACCGTTGTAGCGATAAAGCTTACGTTGGGTACAGTAGTAATTACTGTCTGGTTAAATTCTCTTTCCAAACGCTCCTGGATAATTTCCATGTGCAGCATACCTAAAAATCCGCAACGGAAACCAAAGCCCAAAGCCTGAGAAGTTTCCAGTTCAAAAGTCAGTGATGCATCATTCAATTGCAGTTTATCCATACAATCTCTCAACTCTTCAAATGCATCAGTTTCTACCGGAAAAATACCTGCAAATACCATCGGCTTTACATCCTGAAAACCTTGTATAGATTCGGTAGCGCCATTAACCGTAGTAGTTATGGTATCTCCCACTTTTACTTCTCTTGCATTTTTTATTCCGGTAATGATATAGCCCACATCGCCTGCCCTCACTTCATTCTTGGCTTCCATGCCCAATTTCAAAATACCTACCTCGTCAGCACCATATTCCAAACCTGTATTGCTAAATTTAATTTTATCGTTCTTCTTTAATGTGCCATTAAAAATTCTGTAATAAACAATGATACCCCTGAAAGAATTGTACACGCTGTCAAAAATCAATGCCTGCAATGGTGCATCCACATCGCCTTTTGGCGCAGGAATACGTTCGATGATGGCGGTTAAAATTTCTTCGATACCGATACCACTTTTACCGCTTGCCAAAAGAATCTCTTCTGGTTTGCAACCTATCAATTCCACAATTTGGTCGGTAACTTCTGGTATCATGGCACCATCCATATCAATCTTGTTGATGACAGGAATGATTTCGAGGTTATTTTCAATAGCTAGATATAAATTGCTGATGGTTTGCGCCTGGATGCCCTGGCTGGCATCTACCAGCAATAAAGCGCCTTCGCAGGCTGCCAGCGCACGGCTTACTTCATAGCTAAAATCTACGTGTCCGGGTGTATCAATAAGGTTGAAAACGTACTCAACCCCCTTCCATTTATAGTTGATTTGAATGGCGTGGCTCTTAATGGTAATGCCTTTTTCACGCTCTAAGTCCATATCATCCAACACTTGAGCTTGCATATCTCTTTCGCCAATGGTGTGGGTAAATTCCAACAACCGGTCTGCAAGGGTACTTTTTCCGTGGTCAATATGGGCAATAATGCAAAAATTTCTGATGTTCTTCATGTACTAACTCGTCTTTTTAAGATCTGCGAAGGTAGTTGATTTTGGTGGATTTTTGGGGGTTAAAGGTTAAGGAATTGTATTAACCAAAAAGGCTTACATGAAGTATAAATTCTTCGTTTAAAATTGGGAATTGATTTTACCTCATAGGCACATAGATTCACATAGTTTTTCTATGTGATTATTTAGTTATTTGTTAGTAGCCGCAATAACCTCCTTCAAAAATTGATTCTCTTCTATCACGTGCAAACCCATCCTCACAATCACCAGTTTTTTTGAAGGAATGATGTAAACGCCTTGCCCACCATAACCATCGCAAAAAAACATATCGCTTGGTACATCAGGATACCATTTTTTTGAGAGGTCAGTTTTATCCAATCCATTCAACCAAAACTGGTAGCCATAATGTTTTCTTGCATCAGCAGTACCAGGTGTAATGGTTTGTGCCAACCAGTTTAAGGGCAAAATTTGTTCGCCATGCCAGTTGCCATTGTTTAGATAAAGCAAACCAAAACGAGCAAAATCCCTTGCAGTAGCATAGCTGTATGATGAACCGATATAGGTTCCCGAAGCATCAGGCTCCAATAAAAAACTGTAAGCATTTATTTTATGAAACAATGCCTCGTAAGGAAAACCGGGATAAGCTTCTTCGCCAACCGTTTTTCGTATCATGCGGCTGAGTATATTGCTGTTGCCGCTGGAATAATTGAATACCGTACCAGGAGGATATTTCAAAGGAAGGTTAGCAGTGTAAGCTCCCATATCACCTTTATTAAAAAGCATATTGGTTACATTGCTGTAGTTGTTGTAATCTTCTACAAAATCTAACCCAGTAGATTGTTGTAAAATATTTTTCAGAGTAATTTTTGCTTTACCAGTACCTGCCCATTCTGCAACAGGCGCCGGTGCATCTACATTTAGTTTCCCTTGTTTTACCAAAATACCAATCATTGCACCAGTCAAACTTTTAGACATTGACCAACCCAGCATCACTGTATTTTTATCAAAGCCGCGGCCATATTTTTCTGCAACAATTTTTCCATCATACACCACCACAACTGCGCTTGTATAACAAGGTTTACCGTCTTTGGTTTCGTTCATTACATAATCCACTGTTTTATCCAGTGCAGCTTTATCGATATTACCAGGCAAAGTATCTGCAATTTTATCGCCATAAGGCCAGGCAACTGTATCGCTGATTACTGGCTTTGCAGGCAAGGAAAAATGCTGTGCCCGCATTTCGCTTTCGGTAAAATCATTGATTAAAGTACAACCTACTCCTTTGCGATAAATAGTTTTTCTTTTTGCAAAACCCCATACCGAACCGGTAACAGAAGAATCTTTTTCATCTACTGTAAATGTGCCGAGTGATAATGGAAAATCTCCCAGATCTTCCCGCAATACATCCTTAACATTGCGGTGCTGCAAAAAAACAGCAGAACACATATTTTTAGAACCATAACCACTGATGATGGGGAATGCACGCCAGGCATACCATACACCATAAGCAGCCACTAAAAGCAAAAGCGTTAAAATAGTCCGTACAATTACCTTGCGCTTTTTCATAAATAAGAGTTTAGGTTTAAAATGGGCTACTAAATATAAGTTTTACCCGACACTTTGCCTATACTTAATTGGCAGTAGTTTTCCCCACGTTGTTCCTTAAAACACCTTTCAAAACAGAAAGATTAGATAAGCAGCCTAAAAAGTTTTACCTTTACATAAATCTGCCGAAGATCTTCACTATTTTTTCCCCAGATACAAACTCTTCTATCCTCCCTTAACAAGCACATTTTATAATTAAACAATAAAACAATATGGCAGAAACCTGGAATAAAAAAGAAAGAGAAAAGAAAAAACAACAAAGCAAAAAAGAAAAAGCAGAAAGGATGCAGGAACGCAAGGATAACCCTGCCAAAAAAAGCCTTGACGACATGATGGCCTACATCGATGAAAATGGCAACATCTCCAATACTCCTCCCGATCCCAAAAAAATGCGGAAAGTAAAATTAGAAGACATCGAAATTGGTGTGCCTAAGCAAGGAGAAATGGATCCTGCAGATTTAATTAGAAAAGGAACCGTTACATTTTTTAATACCGATAAAGGTTACGGGTTTATTAAAGATTCAGAAACGCAGGAAAGTGTTTTTGTACACATCAATGCATTAAAAGATAAAGTGAACGAAGGCAGCAAAGTAATTTTTGAAACTGAAATGGGGCCTAAAGGCGCTAATGCTGTTAACGTAAAACTGGCGCCTTAATTTTTAAGGTGTCAATAGTTTTTCCATCACCATAAATTCGAGTGGCTGTAAGTGGTTACCTGTTACACCATCTTCAATAAAAGGTTTTCTTTCGCCGGTATCATTATAGCCATAGCGCTGGTACCAGTTAATCAATTCATTTCTTACACTTATCACCGTCATGTACACTGCAGTGCAGCCGGTTTGGTGTGCGTATTCTTCAGCAGCTTTTAATAATTGCTTGCCAATACCTGCGCCTTGTAATTGCGGCGAAACACTCAGCATACCAAGGTATATTTTTTTATCGTGTTGCTGCAGGTTTACACAACCGGTTAGTTGATTGTCGCTTGTATATTTCAGCATTACGCTGCCAGGTTTTTGCATCACCTCTACTACTCCATTTTCATTGGTGCGTACATCGCCGCCAATAAGGTGTGCTTCGGTTGTCCATCCTTGTTTGCTGCTTTCGCCACGGTAGGCGCTGTTGAGCAATGTGGTAATTGCAGCAGCATCTTGTGTGGTTGCAATACTAATATTTTTGATAGAGAAGTGAAAATTCATAAAAACTAAAGTATAATATTTGGAATAAGCCCGCTCACCAAACCCTGTGGGCAGATTGCGCTGATGTCGCAGAAAATACCTGTGCATTGCATTTTCTCTGTGTAATTTGTGTAATCTGTGGCTACCCTTTTTGCCTTTGGCAAAAAAATCTGCAACATCTGCGCAATCTGCCGGACAACTAACTGTAAAAATCTATCAACTGCCCAAAATAACTTTCATCCCATCCTTCTGCAAAATCTTTATACACTTCATCTGGAATATTGGTGTGCAATAACTCTGCAGAAGTACCTTGCTTATGTGGATGCAATTTTATCGTTACTATAGATGCTTCCTCCTGTCCATCAAAATACCATTGCTGTACAATTTTTTTATCTTTTTCAAAAGCGATGTTTTTGCCCACAATACTTCCTTCCCATAAAGAGAATTCACTCCCGGGTTCGGTGTTCATTTCTGCATCTTCGCCAGTCCACAATTTAATGGTATGCGGCAGCGTTAATGCTAAATAAACTTCTTCGGGTTGCGCTGGAACGATGTAATATTTTTTAAAGTCTTTCATTGTTGTTGCTTTTATGGTGTCAGCCTGAGCTTGTCGAAGGCGGCCTATATTAGAAAAGAAACATCTTCTTGGAAACAACCCGGCTTCGACAAGCTCAGCCTGACAGCTTTTCAATATGTTATAGATGATAAAGATAAAATCGTTTTCCCAATTACAATAATAATTACTGCAAGCCATAACTAAAGCACTATCTTGTTTGGCAAAATAAATAATTTGGACAACTCCTTTGATCTTTTAATTGACAGCTATCTCGATAATAATATTGGTATTGATACCGGATTTTTAAACAAAGCGCTTTGTGATGGCCTGCAGCAAAACATTTTACAATTGCAAAGCGATGATATGATGGTAGCCGCCGGCATTGGCAACAATGAAATAAAAGATGCCCATCAAAAAATGCGTGGCGACAAAATTTACTGGATGGACAAAAGCCATGACAATATTTTTGAACAGGAATTTTTACACCAGGTAGATGATTTTATTGAATATTTAAACCGCACCTGTTACACCGGCATCAATGGCTACGAATTTCATTATGCGGTGTATGAAGAAGGCAGTTTTTATAAACGCCATAAAGACCAGTTTAAGAATGACAGCAATAGAAAATATTCACTAATCAATTATTTAAATAACGATTGGCTGGAAGAAGATGGCGGGCAATTATGGGTGTATCAAAATGATGCAGTGCAAAAGGTATTGCCGCATGCACAAACATCTGTATTTTTTAAAAGCGATGAAATGGAACATGAAGTAACAAAAGCCAACCGCAGCAGGATGAGCATTACGGGTTGGTTAAAGCAAGTGTAACCGTTTACACTTCTTCAAAATCAGTTGTTTTCTCTACAGCGTCTTTTACAATTGGCGTGTACCGCTCTCCTATCTGTTGCCGCCACATGGCGTAATACAATCCTTTTAATTGCAGCAGTTCTTCGTGCGTTCCTGTTTCTACTATTTTACCTTTTTCCAAAACGTAAATTGTGTTGGCGTACATTATGGTAGATAAACGATGAGCAATGGCAATAATGATTTGTTGCTTTTCTGCTGCAATGGTATTGATGGTTTCAGAAATAGCTTCTTCAGTCAATGAATCCAGTGAAGCTGTAGCTTCGTCAAATATCAATATCTGCGGCTTTCTCAATAAAGCCCTTGCAATAGATAAGCGTTGTTTTTCTCCGCCAGATAATTTGGTGCCGCCTTCGCCTAAGACTGTATCAAGACCTTTCGGGGTTTTCAATAAATTATAAGATGCAGATTTTTGCAGCGCTGCTGTCATTTCTTCTTCGGTAGCAGCAGGTTTTATGAATTGCAAATTTTGCCGTACTGTTCCGGCAAATAGTTGTGTATCCTGTGTTACAAAACCAATTTGCCTCCTTATTTTATTATAGCGTATATCCTTTACAGATACATCGTCAAAATAAATATCGCCGCTAAGCGGGGTGTACAATCCTACCAGCAATTTTACCAATGTAGATTTGCCCGAACCACTTGGTCCTACAAAAGCAATGGAGTCGCCGGTTTGTGCTTTAAATGAAATATTATCAACAGAATTTTCTGTTGCAGATTTGTGCCGGAAAGTAACGTTTTTAAATTCCAGTTTTTCCACCTCACCCACTTCAATAGGGTCTTCGGGGTGCATTTCTACAGGCTTTTGCATCAGCAAGTCGAAATTTTGTAAAGATGCTTCTGCTTCCCGGTACGCCAAAATAATTGTTCCTAAATCCTGCAAAGGCCCAAAAATATAATTCATGATGAATTGCATGGAGATTAGTTCGCCGGCAGTAAGTACTTTATGAAAGATGAGCCAGAGTAAAATGAATAAGATGGATTGCTTTAGCAAATTAAGTGTAACGTCTTGTAAAAAACTAAGGCTCCTCACCCGTTTTACTTTCAGCATTTCCAAATCAAAAATAATTTGTGTGAAAGTTTTTAACCTTCGTATTTCAGGATAAGTTAAACCTAAACTTTTTACCAATTCTATATTGCGCAACGATTCGGTAATGTTGCCCGACATGATAGCATTCTCCCTGAAAATTTTTCTTTGAATGGTCTTGATTTTTTTACTCAACAATCCTGTCAAGCCGCCAAGCAATACCACGCCTACTAAAAAGACAGGTATCAATGCCCAATGTTTTGTAATGGCATAATAAATTAAAAATGCAACGCCAACCAGGGTTGAAAAAAGTATATTAATGAAAGAACTTAAAAAAGTTTCGGTGTCTTTTCTTGTTTTTTGTAAGATGGATAATGTTTCGCCGCTTCTCTGTTCTTCAAATTCCTGGTAAGATAAGCGTAAGGTTTGCTTAAGGCCATCATCAAAAACACTTCTGCCAAATTTTTGCACTACCAAACGCAAAAAATAATCCTGGAAAGCTTTTGCCAATTTCGAACCGATTGCAACTGTAACAGCAAGCAACAATAACCACAATATGCCCGACACTAATTCCTTTTCGGTTTTATTGCCAGGATTTAATGCGTAATTGTCAATGATCTTTCCAAAAATTACAGGGTCGTAAAAATTAAGTGCTTGTGCAATTGCTGCCAAAAACATCGAAAAAATGGCCAGCCATTTATAAGGGCGTAAATATCTCCACAAAACTTTCATAGATTACTTTTAGATGTTACCTGCAATTTACTCTTTATGGCGGGAAGAAGCTAAGGTGTCGATATTTAAACGAAGTTTAGACAGGGTTGCCAATCTTAAAGAAGATTGGCAACCCTTGCCACTTATTAAACTGTAGTTAAAACAAAGGCAATATTGCTGCAATACCAATCGTTATTGTATTTTTAATTTACCTTATTCTAAAATAAAAAGATGAGATATTTTTTCATATTGTTTATCGCTGCGTTATTTTCCTGCAACCAGTCAGCAGAAGTTAAAGATGATGCCGTTGTACCTGATTCCACACCGGCAAAAATTGCCCAGCCTGAAGATTCTGCAACGGCAAGAATACGTTTGATTATCACAAACATTGAAACAAATGAACTAACACAAGTAAACCCAATAAAATCGCTTTCAATTGATAGTATCCGTCAGGAAATGATTTCGTTAAAAGATTTTTATACTGTTCAAAAAGAACAGCTTGCTAAAATGATGATACACTCAACTGATAAAGAAAAAACGGAAAAAGCATTGGCTTACTTGGATAAAATGAAAACTGCATCAAGCAGCAAACCTGTTGTTTATAAAATACAATTTCATTTAAAGGCATTGTTGGCTAATTCAACAGTTTACAACAACGAGCATACTAAATATTTAAACGAGGATTTGAAGGAAATAGTAGTTACTTATCCGCAACAATAAAACTACATACAAGCATCCCTCAACATCTTCATATATAAAAGGCCTTTCTTTCTTGCAAAATCAATATTATTTTCGGGAATTTTTCCGGGGTCTTTATAACTTTCCAATGCTTTATCAATGCTTGTTTCCCTTAGTAAATGCAGCATGGGATAAATAGAACGGTTAGTATAATTGGCTGCATCTTTTTCTGTTGCGCCTTCAAACAAATACAAAGGGTGAAAGCTTGCCAGCTGGTAAACACCTTCGTAATCATTTTCTGCGAGCAAGTCTTCTGCCGCTTCTACCAAATCAAGGTAATCATCAAATTTTTCAAATGAATTGGGGAAAATGAGAAAACTGGTTTCAATACTTTCTTCGTCATCCAATCTTTTTAGTTCTGTCAAAAGTGCATTGAGCGCTACATCTATTTCGCTACTGCGTTCAACAGCATAATAAGCAGTCTTTTGTTTTAACACATTAGAAGCAAAAGGGCAAAAATTGCAACCCACTACCACATCATTGATCCATTGTTTAGTCTGTTCAATCACTTCATCTGATTCTGCCATCGGTAATTATTTAAGCCAGCAAAGCTAATCCTATTTACCAAGGTTGCCAACCTTAGCAAATGGTTTAGCAACCTTTAAATATTGTATTAACCTTAATTAACAATAAACCAAAGTTGATTAACCACCTTTGTGTGCAGCACTCAATAGTTTTGAACTTGAAAAAGTATAACCATGAAAAAAATATTACTATTAACCTTAACTACTGCTTTATTTTCCCTGGCAGCTATTGCACAAAAAAACAAATTAACGGTAAGCGGGCGCCTTGTAGATACCTTGCAAAAACAGCAATTAGTAAATGCCACTGTTTCATTGGTAAATGCAAAAGACTCTTCTCTTGCAGGTTTTACAAGGGCTGATGCAACAGGCAAATTCGTGCTAACCAATTTGCAGTCTGGTCAGTATCGGCTGTCGGCATCTATGGTAGGTTTCCATTCTGTATGGAAAATTTTTGAATTAAAAAATGAACAGCCAGAAACCAATCTTGGAGAAATAAAAATGAAAGACAATAGCCTGATGGATGAAGTGACGGTGCAAAACCTGCGGCCACCCGTAGTAGTTAATGGTGATACGTTGGAATTTAATGCCGAAGCTTTTAAAACAAAACCTAACGCTGTAGTCGAAGACATGCTGAAAAAAATGCCTGGTGTAGAAGTTGATAAAGACGGCACTATAAGAGTAAACGGGCAAAAGATAAGCCGTGTGTTTGTGAACGGCAAGCAATTTTTTGGCAACGACCCAAAAATTGCAACCAGAAATTTGGATGCTGATGCCATAGACAAAGTGCAGGTGTTTGATAAAAAAAGCGACCAGGCCGAGTTTACTGGCATTGATGACGGCAATAGTGAAAAAGCCATCAACTTAAAATTAAAAAAAGATAAGAAGAATATGTTGTTTGGTAAAGCCACAGCAGGTGGAGGAACCAAAGACAGGTTTGACGGACAGTTTAATGTAAATCGTTTTAAAGGCGAGCAACAAGTTTCTGCAATTGGCATGGCCAACAATACCAATCGCCAGGGATTTACTTTTAGCGATGTACTGAATTTTACCGGTGCAGCAAAAAAGATGATGAGTGGCGGTGGCGGCAGAGTTGTAATCAACACCAGCGGCCCTGAAGATTTTGGCTTGCCCGTTCAAGGTGTAAACAATAGCGAAGGCATTGAAAAAACTATTGCTGGCGGCCTAAACTTTGATAATACCTGGAAGAAAAAAACAGAACTGAACGGCAGTTATTTTTACAATAACATTGATGTAAACAATGAGAAGAACACCACCCGCCAAAATTTATCTACAACCAATCCCTTTACCTATAACCAAAAAACTTTAAGTGATAAAAGAAGTGAAAGCAATAGGTTAAATTTTACCCTTGACGCAAAATTAGATTCTTTCAACTCCATAAAATTTTCCCCCCAGTATATCAGCCAGCATAATAAATATTCTAATGCCAATACTTACACTTCTGTTTTGCCGGGTGATAAATTATTAAATGAAGGTTTTTCTAACAGTACTACCGATGCAACAGGATATAATTTTGCAGGCAGTTTTTTATTCAAACATAAATTTAGAAAGAAAGGCAGGACCTTCTCTTCCAACATTACTGCCGGGCAAAATGATACACACAGCAATGGCACTTTAAAATCCATCAATAATTTTTACAGTAACGGCACTTTTAATTATAAAGACACTTTAGACCAAACAAATAATTTAAGTTCTCTTACCAGCAACTATGGTATCAACGTGAGCTATACCGAACCATTGAGTAAAAGATCTTTGTTGGAAATAAATAGCTTTTATAACAAAAGCAATGGCAACTTAAACAAAAAAACATACGATATCAATAACCAAACCGGCAAATATGATGTAACAAACGATGCACTGAGCAATGCTTTTAAAACGGAATACACTTATGCCGGAGGCGGTACAAACTTTCGCTCACAAAAAAAGAAAGTAACGCTTGGTTTTGGTGCTGCTTTGCAATATGCATCTTTGCTAAACCAGCTAAAAGATAACAGTAATATCAGCCAGCATTTTACCAGTATTTTGCCTGCGGCAAATTTCACGTACAATTTTACCAAGATGAAAAACCTGTCGCTCGAATATACCACTACTACAAATCAACCCACAGTAACCCAATTGCAACCTGTAAGTGATGTAAGCGATCCGTTGAATATTACAATTGGTAATCCCAACCTGCAGCAGGAATACCAGCATAATGTTAACATTAACTTTTTTACTGCAAGCCCGCTGGCTCAAAAAAATCTTTTTGCTTATGTAAATTTTAGTACTACTCAACATGCTATTGTAAATGCAGATGTGCTGGATCAGTTTGGCGGAAGAACAACTACTTATCAAAATATGAATGGTGTGTACAATTTATTTGGAGGAACAGAATGGGGCTTTAAAGCAAAGAAATTAAACACAAGAATTAATATTGGTGCCAACACTATTTTATACAACAATTATAATTTTTTGAATGGTCAAAAAAATCACATCACCAATCTTGCATTCAGCCCACGAATTGGTTTGACTTATAATTACAAAGAAAAATTTGATATTAACACATCAGCAAAATTTGGCTACAACAAAATAAAATATTCATTGCAGCCATCATTTAACGATAATTACTGGCGCAATACTTATGAAGCAGATGCTAATGTTAACTTGCCATTGAATATCAGTATAAACAATGAATTTTCTTACAATGTAAATTCGGGCCGCAGTCAGGGTTACAATAAAAATGTAGCGTTATGGAATGCTGCAATTACAAAAGGCTTGTTTAAATATCAACGGGCCACTTTAAAATTAAGTGTATTTGATTTACTTAATCAAAACGTAGGCATTAACCGCAACGCCAACTTGAATTATATTGAAGATGCCAGTTACAAAGTACTCAATCGTTTTTACATGATGAGCTTTACTTACAATTTGCGTAAGGCTGGAAATACTGGGCCACAAATAAATGTAAGAATGAATTAAGAAAGTATAGCTTGAGGAATAGTAAAGCAGTTGTGTGAAAACGCAACTGCTTTTGTTTTAACCCATAGGGTTGAAGTTAAAAACACATTAATATCCAATTAAAATAAGAGTTAATGCAACATCAAACCAAGAAAATCGTTTGAAAAAATACTTTATAGTATACATTTGTATTATCCGTACTATTCAGGTTTGCCTTTAGGCTTTACAATTCAGTGCTTAAAAATTTATTTATCAAACTCAGGGTAGCCGAAAACTGAAACCAAAGAGTAGGCAATCAAAAAACTGTATTATGAAAAAGATTTTTATGGCCTCAGTTGTCACTATGGTTTTTGCATTATCTGCAGCATTATTACAAATGACAAGTTGTAAAAAAGCAAACGCTCAAACTACTACTAATTGTCCTACTGCAACTTATCCTGTTACTGGAGTTTGGGAAGGAACTTACCAAACTGACCAGGTATCACATGCGCCAACTTACGCAAGCTTTGCCATTTATCCAGATGGTACATTTATTAAAAGATGTAAAGTGGTGGGCACAGCAGCAAATGATTATTCTATAACAAGAGGTGCCTGGACGTTAGCTGGTACTACATTTCAATACAGAGATACAACCTTGATATATAGTGGAGGTTATGTTGTAGAAAAAGGCACGTTAACATTCAGCAATACAGGAACTTTTACCAATAGCACCTGGCAAGATGTATTTGGCCAAACTTATACTGGCACATTTCAAAATATGAAAAGGATAAACTAAAATGTGTCTATAATTTTATAAATAATAAAGGGGCAGTTTAAAAACTGCCCCTTTATTATTTTGTGACGTACTGTTTTTAATTCGTTACAATTCTTACCGGTCCATTACCCATCAATTCTTTCCTCATTTTTGCAAATTCTTCGTTGGTAACTTTTTTGCCTTTGGAAGGGGCTTTAATATCAGCTTTCTTTAGGTCTTTTTTTATTGCTGTTGCTGTGTAAACAAATTCGCCGCTGTTTACATCAATACCTAATATCAGGCCAGGCAAACCGCCAAATTGGTCTGGGCCAGATGAAAGAGAAATATCTTCGGCATACCAGGCTACAACATCAGAACCTAAAGCTGTTTTACCGGTTGCTTTTTTACAAACATGCCCTGCAATAGTTTTGGTTTCGACATCAATTAATTTCCAGGTAATGTTATGGATAGAATCTTCTATTAAAAAGTCTTTTTCCATCAGGCTTCTTTTTTCAATAGTAGTTTGGGTAGTAAAATCTTTGTAAAAAATATTATCGTTGCCTGCAAATTTCATTACTACCCCTCCTTGTGGTTGTTCACTCAAATCTGGCTCGTCTTCAATAGCCTGATACAACGATTTGTTATCCGCAAAATTCAATTCAAATTTGCTGGTCCTAAACTGCGGTATCATCGCTTTCATCTGTTCATTTTCTTTTGGTATGCGGCGGTGTACATCAATGGTTTGCTCATATTCAATTTTGCCTTCGGTTATTTGTGCCGATGCAAGCTGTGCCATGGCTGCAGCCATTACCAGTGTAATAATTTTTTTCATGATTTTTAATTTTATACAAATCTATTTTTACTGCTGCACAGTTCAGGTTAACCATCCTTTCTTTAAGGTTAATTAAGGTTAATGGCTGCAAAACCCAATGCCATAAAGCTTTACATTTGTATTGTTATTAATTATGAAAAAGAAAATTGCAGACCCTTTATTGATGATTGCAACGATACTCATCATCGTTGGTTTCCAGGTTTACTGGATAAAGGATAACTATAATCGTGAAAAAAGATTACTGGACAGCAAGGCAGCTATTGTTTTTCGTACATCAATTTTTGAATTACAGGCAAAAAAATTGAAGCTTCCTTTAATGACGAAGGGTAACGATACTCATACTGATCTTAAAATGGTGCTTAACGATGGCCAGTACGAAGATTCGGCATTTGTAAAAAGAACGAAAGAACAAGTAATGGGCATTGCCGATGCAATACATAAACTAAGCGACACCACTTCCAAAGCTGATAATCACGAACGCAAAATGATGATTTCAATAAATAACGCTACGGTGATGTATCAAAATGATTCGTTAAAAGCAGAAGGCGCTGCAAGTAACAAAGGCAGAATGGTTCAAATATTATATGGCATCGATTCATTACAGGATTCTGTAAAACATACTGAAATTGTTGCCGCAGTACATAAAGCTTTTGAAGAACAAAAACTACCGGTTAATTTCTCCATCACCAATATTCCAACTGCACAATTAAAAGATAGCATAGAAGAAACTGGCACACGTATAGATTTTGAGGAAATGAGCCAGGTAACTATTGGCTTTGCACACCCTGTTACTTACAAGTTGGAATTAAAAAATACTTTTGCCTATCTCTTTAAAAAAATATTATCGCCTTTATTGTTTTCATTATTCTTAGTTGCTGTTACTATTTTTTCTTTTTTATTATTGTACCGAAACTTAAACCGCCAGCGGCGCTTAACAGAACTAAAGAATGAATTTATTGGCAATATCACCCACGAATTAAAAACACCAATCAGTACTGTTGGCGTTGCTATTGAAGCTATTCAAAATTTCAATGCCTTGCATGATGCAGCCCGTACGCAAGAGTACCTGCATATTGCCAGCAACGAATTGCAGCGATTGAGTTTACTCGTAGATAAAGTGCTCCGTCTTTCTATGTTTGAAAAGAAACAGATTGAACTGAACAAAGAAAATTTTGATCTGAGAATATTAACTCAGGAAGTATTGGACAGTTTAAGGTTGCAGTTTGAAAAGAACAATGCTACAGTAAATTTCGAATTTCTTCCCAATGATTATACCATCAATGCCGATAAACTGCATATTGCCAGCGTGGTGTATAATTTAGTTGACAATGCATTGAAGTACAGTAAAGAAAACCCGGTAATTAATGTACATCTTTCCAAAGAGAAAAATATTTTAACTTTAAAAGTGAGCGACAATGGCATTGGCATTGCTCCTGAGTACAAACAAAAAGTATTTGATAAATTCTTTCGTGTGCCAACAGGCAATCAACACTCGGTAAAGGGCTATGGATTAGGTTTAAGCTATGTATCGGAAATCATCAAAAAACACATGGGTTATATTTATGTAGAAAGTGAATTGGGCAAAGGCAGCACATTTATTGCAAAGCTACCCGATAAAGAAGCGGATGAAATTTGGTTTGACGACAAAAGAAAAATCTACAAAAAAACATTAGGCATTTCAAAAAAGAAAAATGGCTTGTAAAATATTATACGCGGAAGATGAAGTTTTTTTAGGCAAGATCGTAAAAGAAAGCCTGGAAACAAGAGGCTACGAAGTGCTGATGGAAACTGATGGCAATAAAGTAGAAGCTTTGTTTGCCAAAAGCTTGCCTGATGTTTGCGTACTGGATGTAATGCTGCCCAATAAAGATGGCTTTGCCATTGCAGAAGCTATCAGGGCAATAGATAATAAAGTGCCTATTATTTTTCTTACTGCTAAAACGCAAACAGAAGATTTGGTAAAGGGTTTTCAACTGGGTGGCAACGATTATATCCGCAAACCTTTTAGCATGGAGGAACTGATCATCAGAATTGAAAATGCTCTGCGTTTTCGCAATGGCGAAAGGATTGCTGACGACAAAAAAGAAACAGTAAAATTAGGAACCTATGTTTTTAATCTTGGCAGGCAAACTTTAAAAGATGCCGCTGATGAAAAAAAACTTTCATTCAGAGAAAGCGAATTACTGAAAATATTGTACGAAAATAAAGACCGTATCATCGACCGCAGGGATATTTTAAATTTACTGTGGGGCAATGATAATTTTTTCAACTCCCGTAACCTTGATGTGTACATCACCAAACTGCGTGGCTATTTACGCAACGACCCTGCAGTTGAAATCATTACTATTAAAGGAATTGGTTATCGTTTTGTAATAGAATAATTATTTACTGCCAGAAGGAAGCTGTTGATGAAACATCTGCTATTATCTTATCACTATGCCTTTTTAATATAGCATTGGTTAGCCCCCTGTTTTCAATGGCAAGGCCCATCATCAGGTTGCCCTTTGCTGTGATATAAAAAAAGCAGGGCTGAATTGCTGCATTCTGTTTTAGTAATTCTGCATTCGTCTCCGATGTTTCTTCCTTTGGTTTGCCCAGAAATACGGTGAGCCATACGAAATTTTTGCTGGTACTCAATTCATAAGTTACCGGCACATTCAGTGTTGGCGTGGTGTATTTTACTTCATATTTTTCTTTACCGCCTGTAGTATCGCTAATCTTAACCTCGTTGCCCATTTGAATAAGCTTTTCTTTTAGTTGTGTATAGGTAAGTGGGTCGCAGCTTTGTGCATGACTAAATGAAGTTACAATGCAGATAAAAATTGTTGCCATTGAAATACCAATGAACATTTTCCTTTTCATATGTTTAATATTTTGTGATAAATGTAGAAAATTTCAATTGTCAATACTATACCAGATATTGGGTATTTTTACAGACAGAGATATTTAAAATAACTACCGATTTCGTAAACATAAGCTGAATTGCTGTTGCAACTTTTAAATTACTTTTGCAACTGATCTTCCATCACATTAAATATCATTACAATGAATTTACTTTTTTCTCCGTTAACTATAAAAAGCATTACACTTAAAAATAGGATTGTTGTTTCTCCCATGTGCCAGTACAGTTCTGTTGATGGCTTTGCCAGCGATTGGCATTTGGTGCATTTGGGCAGCCGTGCCATTGGCGGTGCAGCGCTTATTATACAAGAGGCAACAGCAGTAACCGCAGATGGCAGAATCAGCTATGGCGATATCGGAATTTGGAAAGATGAACACATTGAAAAATTAAAAACCATTACGTCTTTTATAGATGAACATGGCGCAGTTGCAGGCATACAATTGGCACATGCCGGAAGAAAAGCCAGTTGCCAAAAACCGTGGGAAGGTGGCAAACAAATTCATGAAGGTGAAAATAGCTGGCAAACTGTAGCCCCATCCCCTATTCCTTTTTATGAAGATGATATGGTGCCGAATGAATTATCTAAAGAAGAAATTACTGTATTGATAAATGATTTTAAGCAAGCCGCATTGCGTGCTTTAAAAGCTGGTTATAAATTGATAGAATTGCATGCAGCACATGGTTATCTGATCAATGAATTTTTATCGCCATTAAGCAATCAACGTACTGACGAATACGGAGGAAGTTTTGAAAACAGGATACGTTTTTTATTGGAGATAATTGCGGCTGTGCAAACTGTTTGGCCTGCAGATTTGCCTTTGTTCGTTCGTATTTCTGCAAGCGATTGGGCCGCTGGTGGCTGGACTATCGCCGATTCTGTACAACTGGCAATGGTTTTAAAAAACAAAGGCATCGATTTGATTGATGCATCATCTGGTGGCATTAGTCCTACTGCAAAAATTCCTGCCGGGCCAGGCTACCAGGTGCAATTTGCAGAAGCAGTAAAAAAACAAACGGGCATACTGACTGGCGCTGTTGGTATAATTACAACTGCAACACAGGCCGAAGATATTTTGCAGCAACAAAAAGCTGATTTAATTATTATGGCAAGAGAATTTTTGCGTGACCCTTATTTTCCATTGCATGCAGCAAAAGAATTAAATGAAGATATTGAATGGCCTGAGCAATATGTGAGGGCGAAAAGATAATTAAGCACTTACCATCCTATTTTAGCATGGGTTGCCAACCTTTGAAAGGTTAGCAATCCTAATTCTAATTTCTATTTTCACTTTATGCCAGCAACAGATCCACATATTATTCAACTGATACAATGTATAAACCTGGAAGAAAAAGAACAGGTAAAAAGATATAGTTTAGATCAGCAGCATACTTTAAAAACATTAAAGGCCGAAGGGTTGGCATTGCATCCCATTGTTGTTACCAGAAAAAATTTCGGCTATGCCGATTATCCTGAAATCAGTTTCAAATTAAATTTTCCTCCGGAAATAAGTTTATTCAAAGATGGCGCTGCCATTGAATGTTTTTGTACCGGCGAAGAGCCTATCAAAGGTGTACTGATATATTTAGATGGAAAGAATGGCGAGTTCCGTTTGTTTGCCCCCGATTTTCCCGATTGGATAGAAGATGATGGCGTGGGAATTAAATTGGCGCCCGACCAACGAACTACCACCATTATGAAAACGGCCTTAAATAATTTAGAAGGCCATAAAGAGTTATACAAATTATTTCAGCAATTGCATGGCGAAATAAAAAATGAAGAACCGGCAATCAATACAAGATCAATTTCACTTTCTTTTAATAATAAAAATTTAAATGCCAGCCAGCAACAAGCTGTAGTTGCCATTACACAAAACGAAAACATTACCATTGTACATGGCCCGCCGGGCACGGGCAAAACCACAACCCTTGTTGAAGCTATTGTACAATTGATAAGATTGGGAGAAAAAGTGTTGGTAGCTGCACCGAGCAATACCGCAGTTGACAATGTTGCCAAAGGATTGATTGCACAAAATTTAAAAATATTACGTGTAGGTAATACCAGTAAAGTAGATGAAACCATTTTTCAACATACACCTGAAGGAAGATTATCCAACAGCAAACAATTAAAAGAGATAAAGCAATTAAAAATAAGGGCCGAAGAATTTAGAAAGATGGCGCTTAAATACAAGCGCAGTTTTGGCAAGACAGAAAGAGAGCAGCGCAACCTTTTATTTAAAGAAGTAAAAAACATTCGTACCGAAATAAAGCAATTACAAGCCTACAACGAAGAAAAATTATATACCGAAGCTGATGTTATTTTAGGAACGCCAGTTGGTTTATACGATTCAAAAATAAATCACCTCACCTTTCAAACTTTGGTTATTGATGAAGCCGGGCAATGCATTGAACCATTAGCCTGGTGTATTTTTCCATTAGCACAAAAGTATGTACTTGCTGGCGACCACTTGCAATTGCCGCCAACCGTATTAAGCAACGAAGCGGCAAGGTTGGGTTTAAACAAATCGATTTTGGAAATAAGTATCGGCACCGCCAACAATGTTTTTTTACTGAATACACAATACAGGATGAAAGAAGCCATTGCAGGTTTTTCCAGTAATTATTTTTATAATGGCCTATTACTTTCAGCTTCGCATTTAGGTAATACCGGTGTGCACATTACTTTTATAGATACTGCTGGTTCAGGCTATAATGAAAAGCATGGCCCCGATGGGAGCAGCTTACAAAACGAAGGGGAATTACTGATAGTACAAAAATTAATAGAAACAGAAGCGCTTGATTCTTTACATACCGCATTCATTTCTCCCTATGCCGGGCAAGTTACAGCCGCTAAAGATATTTTGCCCGAACAAATGCGTATAAGCACTATCGATAGTTTTCAGGGGCAAGAGAAAGAAACCATTATTTTATCATTGGTAAGAAGCAACGATGATGGTGATATTGGTTTTTTGAAAGATTACCGAAGAATGAACGTGGCCATCACACGTGCAAAAGAGCAATTATTTGTAATTGGTGATAGCGCTACCATTGGTGCGGATACATTCTACAATGCATTTTTAACTTACATAGAAACCGCTGGTACATACAGAACGGTTTGGGAATTTGATATGTAATACTCCGCAAAACTCTCCTCAATAAACCTATAAGATTTTTAAAACCTTATAGGTTTTGTACATGCTGGCACGGTAGTTGTTTTTAATACTATGTCCTTATTCTTTTATTGCATTAAATCCAAGTAGCAGTAAGGGGAAAAAATTCTACACTTTATTTTATTCAACTTAAAAATATTTTATGAAAAAGATTGCAATAATTATAGGCGCTGTGTTCATAATTGCGCTGAGCGCTTTTATCAGCAAAAAAAATTTTGCTTCCGGTATTCATGGTATAGTTACACCTGCAGATGCCGTAGTGAGAGTTTGGGCTATCAATGGCAAAGATTCTGTTGCTGTTGCGCCAGTATCTGGCAATTTTAGTGTTGATATTAAACCTGGCAATTGCAGGCTTCATATAGAAGCCGCAAAAGGTTATAAAGATGTTTTTGTAAATAATATTATTGTGGAAGAAGGAAGCTATGCTGATGCCGGAGATATAAAACTGAGCAATTAATTTAACGCTTCACCTCTTTAGGTTTTGTTTAGATAATAAGCCGCGTCTTCTATAATGGTGTGCAGTTGGTTATAATTGTTTAAATACTATTGAGCAAGACGCAGCTTTTCTTTTTACAAAAATGGAAAGCCGAGCTTTCCGACACCAATAAAAAAAAGCCAAATTTTAAAACTTGGCTTTTTTATTAAAGTATATTACCAGATTTTCGCCCTGTCTTCTGGCCTGGTAAACATTTTATCAGTTTCTTTTATTCCAAAGGCGTTATAAAAAGGCTGAAAATTTGTCAGCGGGCCATTTACCCTGTATAACGGTGGTGAATGCCCGTCGGTGTTTACCCATACCCTCACAATTTCCGGCCTGTCAATTTCCCGCCATGCCATTGCAAAGCCTAAAAAGAAGCGCTGATCAGGCGTAAAGCCATCTATCTTTGTTGTATCCATGCCCTGCTTTGTTAATTTGAATGCATCATAAGCTATAGCAATACCGCCAATGTCGGCAAGGTTTTCTCCCAGGGTAAGTTGGCCATTCAAGTGTAAGTTATCAAGCACGGTAAACATATTGTATTGCTTTACCACACCAGCTGTTTTTGCAGCAAATTTTAAGCTGTCTTCTTTTGCCCACCAGTTTTGCATATTGCCTTTGTCATCATACTGGCTGCCTTGGTCATCAAAACCATGCGTCATTTCATGGCCTATCACCATACCGATAGCGCCATAATTTACCGCATCATCTGCATTGCCATCAAAGAAAGGATATTGCAAAATACCAGCAGGAAAAACAATTTCATTATTAGTGGCATTGTAATAAGCATTTACTGTTGGCGTTGTCATGCCCCACTCTGTCCTATCCACAGGTTTGCCAATTTTATTAACCGATTCTTTTTGATTATGCATCTGTATGCTTTTTGCATTAGCAAAAAAATCGGCTTTATCAATGGCTACATCATCATAATTTTTCCATTTGGTAGGATAGCCAATTTTTTTAAGGAAGGCTGCCAGTTTAACCTGCGCTTTTTCCTTAGTAGCATCACTCATCCAATCCAGATTTTTTATTCTTGCAGAAAATGCCTTTTGCAAATTGTTCACCAATTCATCCATTCTCTTTTTAGATTCTTCGGTAAAATATTTTTTTACAAAGAGTTGGCCTAACAATTCTCCCAGGCCGCCATCTACACGGTTCACCATTTTTTTCCAGCGTTCACTATCTTTTTTCTGTCCGCTAAATGCCTGTCCAAATTGAAACCTGGCATCAATAAAGGCTTTGTTAAGCAAACCTGCATTGCTGCTGATGTAATCAAATTTCAATTTTGTTTTCCAAATATCAATTGGTTTGGTGGGCAACAACATATTTAATGCAGCGTAATAACCAGGCTGGCCAACATTTACGCTGTCTACCTTTACATTCATATTATCGAAGAAATTTTTCCACCCAATGTTGGGCTCACTCTTATCAAGGTCGGCAAGCGCCATCTTGTTATAATTTTTTTGTGGGTCTCTAAGCTCAACGGGCGTGCGGTGCGATTTTGCTATTTCTGTTTCCAATGCCAATATTGTTGCAGCATTTTTTGAGGCTGCAGCACTATCAGTTCCGCTAAGAATAAACATTTTAGTGGCATATTTTACCAATGCATTTCTTGCGGCTACTGTTGCACTATCCATTCTTGTATAATAGCCATTTTCGGGCAGCGACAGGCCGGACTGAGAAAATGCAACAATATTCTGCCCGCTATTTTTATCATCTGAACCTACATAAAAATTCATCAGGTCATTTTCGCCTTTTGCATTGGATGCTGCAATAAGCGCCATCATTTCTTTATAATCTTTTATGGCATCAATTTTTGCAAGCATGGGCTTAAGCGGCGCTGCACCTATTTTTTCAATGGCCATGGTATCCATTCCGCTTGCATAATAATCTCCCACTTTTTGTTCCAGTGTTCCTTTGGCACTTTTGCCTGCAGCAGTTTCTTCAAGAATACCTTTTAACTTGGCTAAATTGTCTTCGTAAATACTGTAAAAACTTCCCCAACCACTTTGGTCATCAGGTATAGTAGCTTTTTTTAGCCAGCCGCCATTGGCATATTCATAAAAATTATCACCAGGCCTTACGCTGGTGTTCATGCCGGTTGTATCCAAAAAACTGGTACGTGCCGATGCTGCTGTTGTTTTATCCGAATTATTATTGCAGGAAACAATGCCTAACAGCAGCATGCCGCAAACAAATTTTGAAACCTTCTTCATAAATAAAGTTTTAGTTGAAGTAATTATAGAATTAAACTGACGGAATTAAAAGAAGAAGGATTTTATTTATTTAGATTTCATAGCAACGGATAAATCGCTATTCAAAGTACAATATTTTATTTATAGCGAGTATTTTTTTTGTGATTGCAATAAGTTTTTCCACCTATCATACCTATAAACCAAAAGACCCTTGTCGTGTTTTTACATCTTTCCTATCATAAATTATTATTGCCCTTTATCCCATTTTAAGTTTTCTATACCTAACTATTATTACAGTTTCGTGCAGCCATAATTTATTAAAGTATACCAAAACAAAGTAGTCATGAAAAAAATTATTACCATGCTTATTGGCGTGTGCATAACTGTAGGTGTACATGCGCAAGACAAAGCCGGTTCTATATCAGGGCATATTACCAACACCGAGAGCAAACCCACTGAAGCCGCTACATTACAATTATTAAAAGCCGTTGACAAAAGCCTTGTAAAAGTTACTGTAACAGACAAGGAAGGAAATTTCTTATTCGAAAAATTAGCTGCGGGTAAATACATCATCAGCATCAGTGCTGTTGGTTTTGCAAAAAAAATTACAGACCCTGTTACTGTTACTACAGAAAATTTAAAAGTTGATGTCGCAAACATTCAACTATTGCCGCAAACAAATCGATTGAGTGAAGTAGTGGTGGTTTCTTCAAGGCCGTTGATTGAACAAAAGCCTGACCGCACTATTGTAAATGTAGACGCTTCGCCTTCCAATGCTGGAGCAACAGCATTAGAAGTACTGGAAAAATCACCAGGCGTTACGGTTGATAATGATGGTAACATCAGTCTTAAAGGCAAACAGGGTGTTATTGTGATGATGGATGGAAAACCCACTTATCTTTCTGGCGCCGACCTTGCAAATGTGCTGCGCAATCTTCCTGCATCTGCATTAGACCAGATTGAAATAATGACCAACCCTTCTTCTAAATATGATGCGGCTGGCAATTCTGGTGTTATCAATATCAAAACAAAAAAAAGCAAAACAAAAGGTTCCAACGGAAGCATCGCTGTAGGCAATACCACCGGGCTTTTTCGAAATGAAGGGAAAGAAGAACTGACTTTGAAGCCGAATGTTTCTGTGAATTATAATTACAGAAAAAATAAGATTAATTTCTTTGGAAATGCTGTTTATAATTATAGAGAAGGAAGGGCTGGTTTGGATATAGTGAGCCGATATTACCGCGATAACAAACCTATTGATAGTATCAATCATGTAAATACCTATTTCCGTTTTAGAAATAATAATTATACTTTAAAAACAGGTTTAGATTTTTCCCCCAATAAAAAAACTACTTATGGTATTGTTTTGAATGGTTTTCTTTTTGCCGGCAGGCCAACGCCATTAACTTACACCACTTTTTCCAATCTTGATGGCAAGGTTTTTTCAAGGCTTAATACAGGCATAGTAAATAAATTAAGCTGGAATAATTTTGGCACTAATTTTAATTACAGGCACAGTTTTGATACAACAGGAACTGAGATAACACTCGATCTTGATTATTCACATTACAATAATGTATCAGACCAATCATTAAGCACCGGATTTTTTGATGGCAATTATAATAAAACATCCGACTCTATGTTTTTAAAAGGCCATCTGCCTGCTGAAATAAATATTTATTCGCTTAAATCAGATTTTGTACACAAATATAAAAACGGCATCAATTTAGAAGCAGGTATTAAATCAAGTTATGTTACTTCTGATAATATGGTAGAGTATGTGCGTTTGGCTGGTAATGCATGGGTGCCAGATGCAAGAAACAATCATTTTGTGTACAAAGAAAATATCAATGCTGCTTATATCAACCTCCATAAAGAATTTAAAAAATGGGATGTACAAACTGGTTTAAGAGCAGAGAACACCAATACAATAGGTGTGCAGGCAATAGACAATACATCTGTTACACGCCATTATACAAACCTCTTCCCTACTGCATACATAACTTATAAACTAAATGATAAAAATAGTTTTACTGTTTCTGCAGGCAGAAGATTGGATCGTCCCAATTATCAGGATTTAAATCCCTTTACTTTCTTCCTTGACTCATTAAGTTACAGGCAGGGTAACCCCTATTTAAAACCACAATTCTCCAATAATTTTGAGTTATCGCACACCTATAATGGCAAAATAACGACCACTTTAAATTATACTAATACAACTGATGTTATTTCTCAAATCATTAACCGTAGAAAAGGAAATAGCGGAGAAATTATTGGTTTTCTGCAACCTGATAATATCGCAAAGTTCACCAATTCAGGTATTGCCATAAGCGCTCCTGTAAAGTTTGCCAAATGGTGGAACACCAATCTTTATACTAATATTTACCACAACCATTATTCCGGCACTTACATAAGTAACGAAACTGGCAGTGCACAAGTTGTTCCGCTTGATCTTTCTTTTACTTCGTTTACCCTTAATATTAATAATAGCTTTACAATTGGCAAAGGATGGAGTGCAGAACTGAGCGGTTTTTATCAATACAAAACAGTACAAGACTTATCGCTCACCGATCCTATGGGGCAATTGAATATTGGCCTTGCAAAAAATAACTTATTAAAAGGAAAAGGCAGCTTAAGGTTAAATGCCCGTGACCCTTTTAACTGGCAGCATTACAATGCCCTTACTCAGTATGGCACGGTAGATATTACCATTCGCAATCATTGGGATAACCGCAATTACGGCGTGAGTTTTACCTACCGCTTTGGTAAACAACAAGGCCAGCAAGGCCGGCGCAAATCGTCAACAGAGGAGGAACAAAAGAGAGTTGGCGCAGGAAACTAGTCATGTGTTTTAGTTTGAGTACGATAAGGCCCCAGGCATTCTTGCCGGGGCTTCTTTTTAATAAAGCCCAGAGTTGAAAGGATTAAAAGTTTTGCAGGTCTTATTTTAGCGAAGGCCAAACAGATTATTCTGTTTGGCAGAATACAGAATATCTTTGTTGAATAAATACTGTTAATTAAATTATTATCATGAAAATTGTTATTGCATCTGACCATGGCGGATTTCAATATAAAAATATTTTAGTGAAAGATATCTTAGAACGTGGTTATGATATTACTGATTTGGGAGCATTTGTCGAAACAGCAAGCGACTATCCTGACCATGCGGAAAATATTGCGAACGCTATTTTAAATAATGAAGCCGATAAAGGTATTCTTATTTGCGGTAGCGGTGTAGGCGTATCTGTTGCAGCAAACAAATTTAAAGGCATACGAGCCGGCGTTTGCCACGATACTTATTCGGCACACCAAAGTGTAGAACATGATGATGTGAATGTATTATGTATTGGCCAACGGGTGATTGGTATTGAGTTGGCAAGAGAAATTATTTTTAGTTTTCTTGCAGCAAAATTTTCGCATGAAGAAAGGCATGAACGAAGGTTGAATAAGATAAAAGCTATTGAGGATAGGAATATGAAATAGTTTCACCATGTTCGGTGTCTCCACCATAGGGAAAAATAAAAAGGCTGATGAAACACCAGCCATTAAAAGTAATTAATACCCATTTATTTCTCATTAAAATTCTTCTTCTTCGCAATCAACTTTTCCATGGTTGTTTCCAAACGCCTTGCCTGAGTTTCTTCTTTTTTAGCGCTCACAATCCATTCTACATATTCACGTTTATGGCTAAAAGCTAAGGAATCAAAAAATACTGCTGCAGCTTTATTTTTATCCAACAGTTTTTGTAATGCCGCCGGTATTTCAATAGTGCGGTTTACATAATCAACCCCTGGTGCAGGATTTGCAGAGGAAAACGAAGGGGCTTTTTTAGCGGTTACATCAGGCTTTTTAAACCTTGCGGCGCTCCATAAATTATCTACAGCAACCATTCTTACTGTTTCATAGCCATGTTCTGATATAAAATCCCAGCTGCCATCCCTGCAAAGGTCGCTGGAGATTTTGGAAGACATTTTGGGATAGGCAATCCAGAATTTAGCTTCAGGATGCAATGCCGGTACCACTTCTTTTAAAATTTCTTTTAATTGCTTTTGGCTAAAAGCAAATATTAAAGCAAAATCTATCTTTTTGGTTTTTAAAAGTGGCGTAACATTTTTAGAGAAAGAAAGTTTGATGAACTGTTTTTCTATTGAAAGCGGTAAACCCTGCAATAGCAGGTTTTTTTCATCACTTAATTGTAGTTTCTCCAATAACGATTGTGAAGACATAAGCAAACTGCGGTTAATTAAAAAAAATGTTTCAATGGCTACCAAATTACATCCTGCAATACTTGCAGATTCAATACAATCTTTCCGGAGGGGTTAAAATGAAACAATTGGCGAAAATTGCATCAGGCTGTAAATTTAAATATAATGTTTGGTAGATAAAAGCTTTAATCAAAAAAACTCAATAAACAGGAGTTTTTTGGTTAAATAAGTTGTTTCGTATATTTTATCTAACCCCTGCCAGGCCCTATTACAGGTTTATAAAAGCTTAAAGCTTCACTCATATAGCCTTGCAAACGTTCAATTCTCTTTTCATCCGTTGGGTGAGTAGCCAAAAACTCAGGTGGTTTTTGTGATTGTGCTGATGCTGCAGCCATTCTTTGCCAAAACGGTATTGCTTCTTTTGGATTATAGCCAGCCAAAGCAGCAAAATTTAATCCCAGGTGATCGGCTTCGTATTCCTGGTTCCTGCTGTTTGGTAATAAGTAGGCAACTTGTGAACCCGGTGCAAAAACGTTGTTGAATAAGGTATTGTATTTAGGATTGCCCGATGTAGCTATATTGCCTACTACTTCCAAACCTTGTGCCAATGCACCCTGGCTCATGCGTTCGTTACCGTGATGTGCAACAGCATGTGTAATTTCGTGCCCTAAAACAATTGCTAACGCAGCTTCGTTTTGAGTAATGGGCAACAGGCCCGTGTACACTACTACTTTGCCGCCAGGCATACACCATGCGTTTACTTCTTTATTACTCACCAGATTAAACTCCCATTTATAAGTGGCAAGGTCTTTTAATACAGCCTGATTTCCTTTTGCAGTATAGTAATCAGTGATAGCTTTTGCAATTCTACTGCCCACACGGCGTACCATTTCAGCATCTCTGCTGGTATTTTCAGCTACTACCTGGTTTTGCGATAAAAAACTTTTGTATTCGGTAAGCGCCATTGTTTGCAATGATGATTCAGAAAAAAGGGATAATTGTTTACGTCCTGTAATAGGGTTATTGTGGCAGGCTGCAAATGCAATAACGGCAAGCGGTAATAAAAATATTCTTTTCATTTTTTTTTTGGCGGTTTGTGCGTATTAAACAATCGGCGTACCAATTTTTATGGCAGCTAGTTATAAAAGCACTTTTTTAATTAAGACGAAAATTTTTTGTGAAAAGGTTCACAGCAACATTCAAATTAATCGTTGCGGCGGCGAGATTTTCTCCTATCCCTATGTTTAAGAATAGGCACCCTGCTTTCTACACCACGTAGTATGCGGCCGATATTTTTTTGATGGGTGAAAACAACGAGGCCCGCAACAATGAGGGCAAATAAGCGATAAAAAAATTCATGTTCGTTCCATATCCATAATACGCCAATAGGTAAAAATAAAGCGGCTAAAATGGAACTTAAGGAAACGTATCGGGTAAGATAAAGTACTAATAAAAAAACACCGACACAGCTAACCGCTACAAAAGGCTGAATGGCCAATATCATTCCAAATAAAGTGGCTACACCTTTACCGCCTTTAAAGTTGGCATAAATTGGAAAGATATGCCCAACTACAGCAGCAAGGCCAAGCCCAATCATAAAGTTGGTGCGCTGCATTTCTGCATCGGCACTATAATAATAAGGAAGAAAATTATACAATGCAACAGCAAATGCACCTTTTATGATATCCATTACCATAACAATGGTACCATATTTTGAACCAAGTACCCTGAAAGTATTGGTTGCCCCCATGTTTCCACTTCCGTAATCACGGATATCCACACCGAAAAATCTTTTGCTGATGATTAACGCCGAAGGGATGGAACCAATTAAATACGCCAGAATTATAAGAAGTAATTCCTTCATGCTTGCTTGAGTTGAGTTAAGTTGAGTAACACAAAAATAATGAATTAAGTTTTACATAACCTTAATTTAACAGGAAACTCTATTCACATTACAAATAACCAAAATACAAAATTGATTAAGGCTTAGATGCCCAAATACAAATCCAATCTTTTTGCTGGGTTAAACTATTAAATATCAACCCATTAACATTTAACGATTGTTTTATTGCAGCTTCATCTGAATATAAAAAGCCGCTCAATAATATTTGGGCGCCAGGCTTACTAACTGCTGCAATATCCGGCATATTTTGCAAGATAACATTGAGGTTGATATTGGCTAAAATGATATCGAATTTGCTTGTGGTATCAATGCTTTCAGCCTTTTCAACAGTGATATGGTTTACATCATTGGTACCGATATTCTCTTTGGCATTCTCAATACTCCAGTCATCATTATCAATTGCTTTTACGGAATTGGCACCCATTTTTTCAGCAAGGATGGCCAGCACGCCGGTACCGGTACCGAAATCTAAAACCGACTTATCTACAAAATTCAGCTTACTCATTTGCTGAATTACCAAAAATGTGGTAGCGTGATGTCCGGTACCAAAGCTCATTTTAGGAGTAATGATAATTTCGTACTGCACATTTTTTACTGGTTGGTGAAAGCCAGCGCGTATTGCCGCAAAATCGTTGATGATAACGGGTTCAAAGCTGCTCTCCCATTGTGCATTCCAGTTTTGTTGTTTTATTGATGAAATGGAATATGTGATGTTATTATTGCTTGCAATGGTATCAGTAGCAGTCTTATCAAAAGTAGTTTCACTTATAAAAGCTTTTAAAGCCGTATCACTTTCTTCAAACCCATCAAAGCCTGCATCAGCCAATAAAGCCAATAATATTTCACGCTGTTCAGTAGATTTTATATCGAATTGCACTTGTAAATAAGTCATGTAATTAATTTGCGGCGAAGGTATTTATTTTTAACCGCTATCCTTCATCTACGACAAGCGTCGTATATTTGGGTTTCTTCGCCTGCTGCGAAGAGTTCCCGGGGATTACACAAATTTTCACGGATTATTTGCCTGTTGTATTTATCGGTATTAATCTGTGTAATCCGTGGCAAGAAAAATATTTGTGTACATTTTCCAACCTTTTACCTATTTCGTTCTCTTAATAGCAATAATTGAATTGACAGCGCCAACCAAAATACAAACTACAGTTATACAAAGGGCTGCTCATGGAGATGCAGATGCACAAACCTGGCTTTACCAGCAATACAGTAAAGCAATGTTCAACATCTGTGTTAGAATGACGGGCAACATACCGCATGCGGAAGATATTTTGCAAGATGCTTTTATCATTGCGTTCAACAATTTAAAATCGTTGCAGCAAACAGAAGCATTTGGTGGCTGGCTGAAACAAATAGTAGTGAATGCCTGCATTAAGCATAGTAAAAAAACTTTTAACTGGAAAGATTGGGACGAGGCACAGCATGAAACCGTTGCCGATGAACCAACAGACTGGTGGACGACAATTAGTTTAAGTATTGTTCATGCAGAAATAAAAAAATTACCCGATGGCTGCCGGCAAATATTTGTACTGTATGCTATGGAAGATAACAGCCACAAAGCAATAGCCGAACAATTAGGCATAAGCGAAGGCACGAGCAAGAGCCAATATCACAGGGCAAAAAAATTATTACGAGAAAGAATAAGCACACAAATAGTTGAACATGGACGAGTTTAAAAAATATTTACAGCAGCACAAAGAGCAGATGGAAATTGATACGCCATCAGAAAACGTATTGCAACGCATTCAAGCACAAACTGCCACAAAACAAAAAGGTAAACTGTACAGCATGTTTGTGAAGCTTGCTGCGGCTGCTTGTATATTGGCTGCAATTGGCTTTGGCATAAAATATTTTTTTTATAGAGGTGATAAAACACAAATTGACATTGTAAAAACTCCAGCAACAGAAATAAAAAAACTGCCGGATAGTTTTAAAACGCCAGTTGAACCTGACACTTTGAAAAATACGATTGCTGCAACTACTATCGAACCAAATAGTAATACAAAACCTGTAACATCAATTAAAAAAGAAATTACTCTCCCCTACCAGTTGATGAATTCCTTCGAACATAATTATGCACAATTGGTAAACCTGCAATTAAAAACCATCAGGCACACACCGCTTTATGGCGAAACACCGGATTACTTCAACGATTTCAAAAAAACATTGCATCAAATAGATAATGATGAAGCAACTGTAAAATCAAATATCAAAACCAATGGATTAAATGACGAACTGCTGGAGCAACTGATCAATGTGTACCAGCAAAAAATAGACGTGTTGAAAAGCTTACAACACGAAATGAATAAAATGAACAATAAAGTAAAAGAAAACCAGCAACCTTCTGATACGCTCAGAAGCCATTACATCAACATTTAAAGTATAGCCATGAAAAAAATAATTCGCTTACTCTCTTTTATAGTGCTGACGGTATGTTGTTGCACCGCCACTGCACAAATAGAAACCCAGGTAAAAGAAAAAAAAATAAAGGACAGCATTTTTAAATTAAACCATCCAGGGCGTTATGTGCCAGACAGTGTGCCTTATGTTCGCAAACAAAATATCCAAAGAAAAATATTCCGTGATTCTTTAGTTAGAAAAAATGATTCATTGATTTATGTAAAAAGAAAATTTGCAGACAGCAGCCTTGGAAAATTTACTTTGGCAAAGACAAAGATCCAATTCCAAAAAGATTCTTTGCATAGAAAAATGTTTGTAGCCAACTTGCAAATGGATTCTTTAAAACGGCAAATGGTACTGCACAGCAAGATGGATACGTTGTACAGAAAAAAAATGTTGTCTGCAAGAAAATTTGATTCCTTACAAAGGTTGCAGAAGATATCGCTCTTTAAATACGATTCTTTAGGCAGGATGAACCCGAAATACGACAGCGCAAGAAGATTGTATGCTGTAAAACGTATACAGTCAGATTCATTAAAGAAATTCCGTTCTATGAATTTTAAAGTAGATAGCCTTCATAAAAACAGGTTATTTGTACGGCCCAAATTTGATACGGCAAGAAGATTGAACAAAATGCAGCTTATGCAATCAGATTCTTTAAGAAAGTTGTATGCACTTAGTGCAGATTCTTTTCACCGTTTCAAAAAATTTCAAAATTTAAGGATGGATTCATTGAAACGGGAAATTTACCTCCAAAATATTAAAACAGATTCTCAAAGAATAAAAAAATATCTGCAGTTAAAAAAGGTGCAGTTGCAACAATACCGTGATACCGCTGCTTTACGAGAGGGCTATCGTTCAAGAGCGTTGACTACTGAAATAACCTGTAATTATGGCGATACGCTTTTCATTGTGAATACTTATAAAAAAATAGTGATTAAAACGGTGCCGCATCAAAGGCTAAAGCTATCTGCAAAAATCGATTACAAAGATGAAATAAATGATAAAGACGATGTTGTTTTTAAAATGATGGGCATATCGCTATCGAGAAGCAATAAGGCTGTTACAGCAAGCGTCACCGGTTTAAAACCGCAAGGCAATAAAAACAATACTAATAATAAGGTTGATGGCTCACTGAATTCATTGGGTAAGCTTGCCCCATTTTATGCCAATGTAAATTCTGAAGGCAATATCAACCGGGCACTTTTTATGGAAGTGCCTGAAAATGTTGTTATTTATCTGGACTCCAAATATGCCGACTGCAGTATTGAAAATTATGTAAAAAATATTACTGTAAATATTACCAATGGCTCATTACAAATGGCCAGTGCAGATAATGCAGCCATCAAAAGCAAATACAGCACTATTAATGCTGATGAAATAAAAACGGCCAACCTAAATTTTTCCACCACAAAGTTTACTGCAAGCAACATTGCCAGTATGACTGTTGTCTCTAATGCATCTAATATGCAAATAGATAATTGTAACAGTATGGCTTTAAACAGTAAAAGCGACGAATACAAAATAGAAAATGCCGGAAGTATTTCGGGAAATAAGGATTTTGGAAAATTGAATATTGAAAACCTGAAAGACCAACTGGTATTGAAGGGAGCTAATTCGGATGTTAAAATAACCAGCTTTAATTATGCATCGCCGTTTATCAAAATTGACAGCAAATATGCCGATGTAAAATTACCTTTGTACAACCAAAAGAATTACGCTGTGTATTATGAAGGTAGCTACAATGATGTCAACAAATTGTCTTCCGCAACCCAAAAGATAAACGGCACCGGTACAGTAACTGCCAAAGCTTCTTTACAACAAGATACAGCAGTTGTAAGCAAAGCTTTAAACGTAAACAAAACCAAATTTGAAGCCACAGCCGGTGACATTACAGGCAAGCATACCAAGGTTGATATTGTATGCCCGTTTTGTAATGTAGTTTTTAATTAAGAAGTATAGCATTAAGTATAGTTTTTAAAGTATAGCCATTTTTAAATTTTTTTCATGAAAAGCATCATCCTAACCATTGCAGGCATACTATGCCTGTACACTAACAGCTCAGCACAAGGAACCATTAAAGGTAAATTGGTTGACTCCACTTCAAAAACGCCTTTAGGCTTAGCCACCGTTACAGTCTTTAAAGCTGCCGATACTGCCATCATCACTTATCGGCTTAGCAGCCCCAGTGGTGATTTTAAAATTCCAGGCCTGCCGCTTGATATCAATTGCAGGATGGTAGTTTCGTTTAATGGTTACAGCGGATACAGGAAAGAATTTACAATAAAAGCGAATGAACCTGTGGTTGACCTGGGCACCATTACCATGAAACCTTCTTCTACGACAATGGATGAAGTAGTTATTTATTCGGAGCGGCCGCCGGTTGTTATTAAAAAAGATACCGTGGAATTTAATGCTTCTGCATTTAAAACATTACCTAATGCGTTAGTGGAAGATTTATTAAAAAAATTACCTGGCGTACAGGTAGATGCCGATGGAAATATTACTGTAAATGGCAAACCTGTAAACCGCATTTTGGTAGATGGCAAAACATTTTTTGGTGATGATCCTAAAATGGCAACAAGAAATCTACCTGCCAATGTGATTGATAAAGTGCAGGTAGTAGATGATAATGAAGAACTGATGCGCAATGGCGATGACAATATTAATAACGTGGGCAAGGTAGTTAACATTACATTGAAAAAGGGCGTTAAAAAAGGATGGTTCGGTAAATTATACGGCGGTGCAGGAAGCGACGGCAGATATGAAGGCGGCGGCATTGCCAATATCTATCGTGATACCGTTCAGTTAAGCATATTAGGTTATACCAATAATTTAAACAAACCAGGTTTTAGTTATTCAGAATTAATGTCATCTGGCGGTTTTGACAGGGTACGAAGCAACAGTAACAGTAACAGCACCAGTGTATGGAACAATAATGGTGGTAGCGGTGTTTCCATCAACGGAATAAATTTTGGTGGCGCACAAAATTTTGGTGGCATATCTACCAGTACAGGCGGTGGATTCAATCTTAATCTTGCACCCAATAAAAAGAAATCATTCTTCTTTCAATATTTTAATGGCAATGTAAGGGCTCCACGTGTAACCACCACCGATATTAATCAATACAGCAACGATACCATTGTAAACAACAATACTTTACTTACAGGTGATATGGTAACCCATGGCCATAATTTTGGTATTGGTGCAAAATTGAAACCCGATTCTGTAACCACCATCTTGATAAATTCTAATTTTTTATTGGGCATACAAGATGAAAAACGGTACAATACCATTACAGGAAACAATAACAAAATTGGTTCGCTAAGCGAAGGGCAATTGACGCAGGATAATGATGCCAATACTTATATCTACCGCCATGGTATATACATAACGCATCTTTCCAAAATTAAAAAAGGAAGGCGCTATAATTTAACCCATAACCTTGAAGTGAATAACAGGTATAATGATTACACATCTGAATCCGACATACGCTATTTTTATCCATCAAATTATGATAGTATTTATTCTCAATTAAGAAAAGAAAGAATACCAAGAACTGATGCATCTGTTAGTTTCAATTACAGTGAGCCTATCGGCAAAAGTTTTGCGTTGCGTTTAGGCGGCAGATACGAATTCAGTAAACTGAACAATGAGATAAGCACTTTTAATAAAAACAGTGGCAGCGATAAATTTGATGTGTTGAATACTTTGCTCAGCAGCGATTTTAGAAGAATAAGCAACAGGGAATTTTTAGGTGCTGGCTTTGAATATAAATGGAAAGATCTTACCATTACACCTGGTGTACGATTCTTGCAACAAGATGTAAACAATAAATTAGTTTCGTCAAACGCTTTACTCAACCAGCATAAAACAGATTTTCTTCCTGCACTTTCTATTGTGTACAAACAATTGAGTGTAAATTATGGCCAGGATGTTATACTTCCGGCATTCAATTATATCAATCCAGTTACAGATATCAGCAATCCTTATTTCATTGTAAAGGGAAATCCTGATTTATTGCCATCGGAAAGAAAAAGTGTTTCATTGAATTACTATTATAATAATTCAAAACGTTATTTAAATGTTGGTGGTTACATAAGTGGCTCTGTTACCAATAATGATATCATATCAAACATTATGGTAGATAATAGAGGTGTACAAACCAGTATGCCCCTAAATGCTGATGGTAGCAAAAATTACAGCATGAACTGGAACCTGAACAAACAGTACAGAAATAAACAAAACCGAATTTTTATGTGGAATACGGGCAACTGGATGAACATCAATAAGACAAGATTATTTTACAACGGTACCAATAGCTGGCAAACTACTTTTAATTATAATCATTGGTTTGGTATTGGTGTAAACTTAAATGATAAGTTTGAATGGAATATGAACTACAGCTTTGGCAAAAATTTTACACGCTACACCAACAATATGTTTACCGACCTGAATATTTTCAACCAAAACTGGGGCAATTCGTTAGTGTTGCGTATGCCAAAGCATTTTATATGGGAAACTGATGTTAATTATTCTTACAATGGCAATATTCCTGCAGGATTACCAAAAGATGTATTGAAATGGAGTGCGGCACTAAACATTACTATGCTTAAAAATGAAGTAGGTGTATTAAAATTGGCGGTAAATGATATCTTAGATCGCAATAATAATATTTTTGTAAATGCAAACAGGAATACGATTACCACAACCCAGGGAAATATTCTTGGCCGATATTTTTTAGCAACATTTACTTATAACGTAAGAGCAGCAGGCGTAAAGAAAAAAGTTGGCGGCAGAGAAGGGTTTTTGTGGTAAATAATGTTCGAGCAACACTAATGAAATATCAGCCTAAGTTAGTAAAATGTCAGGCTGAGCTTGTCTAAGCCGGGTTAAAAAGAAAAGAAATTTTATGAAGAAAGCAGCAACTCTTTAAATTTAAAGTATGGCTGCTTTTATTTTTGAACATACTTTCGGACATCACCCGGCTTCGACAAGCTTAGTCTGACAACTTTTAACTATTCCTTCATCTATACAATTCTAAACCTAACTTTGTGCACCGTACTTTTATTACCTTGCAATACATTAGTTATTTGCAGATAAAAAATTACAGTATGGATACCCGTAGAAGTTTTTTAAAAAAAGCCAGCTTACTTTCTGGCGGCACTGGTTTGCTTAATACCTTACCTCCAACTTTACAAAAAGCATTAGCAATTAACCCCGAGCCTGGCAGCACATTTTACGATGCAGAGCATATTGTTTTTCTGATGCAGGAAAACCGTTCCTTCGATCATGCGTTTGGTACATTGCAGGGCGTACGTGGTTATAACGACCCAAGAGCTATTCATTTACCCAACAACAATAAAGTGTGGCTGCAAAGCAATAAAAAAGGTGAATCCTATGCGCCTTTTCCTCTTGAAATAAAAAATAGTAAAATAACATGGATGGGCAATTTACCCCATAGCTGGACCGACCAGGTAGATGCAAGAAACGGAGGCAAGATGGATCGCTGGCTGGAAGTAAAAGACCCGGGCGGTGAATACGCAGGCATGCCTATAACAATGGGATATTATACAAGAAATGATATTCCGTTTTATTATTCACTGGCAGATGCTTTTACGGTTTGCGATCATAATTTTTGCTCTTCTCTTACAGGTACTACCCCTAACCGCTTGTATTATTGGAGCGGCACCATTAGAGAAAAAATGGAGGCCGCTTCTGAAGCAAAAGTATGGAACGAGAATGCAGATTACGGCGCTGGTGAAGTGCATTGGAAAACTTACCCCGAAAGACTGGAGGACAATGACATCAGTTGGAAAATTTATCAAAATGAAATTTATTCCGAAACAGGATTAGGCGGAAAGCAAGGCTGGCTGGATAATTTTGGCGATAACCCCATAGAATATTTTCCGCATTATAATGTAAGAATGACACCCGAATATATTGCTTACCTGCCGGAACAAGTTCGTTTACTGGAGACCCAGATAAAGGAATTGGAATTGAAGATGAAAGGAATTGTGCCATTACCTGCAGACGAATTGCAAAAAACACAAAGAACAATTTCTAATAGTAAAAAGAGATTGGCAGAATTAAAAGAAGAGCAAACAGTTTTTACCAAAGAGAATTATGATAAACTTACACCCTATCAAAAAAACATTCATACAAAAGCATTTACCAATAACCGCAATGACCCCAATTATCGCGAAGTAACTAAACTGAGTTACCACGATGGAAATGAAAACCGTGAGATAGATATTCCCAAAGGTGATATTCTGCATCAATTTAGAGAAGATGTGAAAAATGGTACACTACCAACAGTATCATGGATTGCTGCGCCGGAAAAATTTTCTGACCATCCAACATCAGCGTGGTTTGGTGCATGGTATGTAAGCGAAGTGATGGATATTTTAACACAAAATCCAGAAGTGTGGAAGAAAACAATTTTTGTATTAACTTATGATGAAAACGATGGTTACTTCGATCACCTTGCACCGTTTGGCGCACCCAATCCTTATAAATCCAATACAGGAAAAGTATCACCAGGCATTGATGCCACAGTTGAGTTTGTACAAAGAGATGAACAATCCAATAAAAGAAGCAACAGGGAAAGCAATATCGGCTTAGGTTTTAGAGTACCGATGGTTATTGCATCGCCATGGACAAGGGGCGGCTATGTTTGTTCCGAAGTTTTTGACCACACATCTTCTTTACAATTTTTAGAAAATTTTTTGGAGAAGAAAACAGGAAAGAAAATTAAAGAAGAAAATATTACCTCATGGAGAAGAACAGTTTGTGGTGATCTTACTGCTGCTTTTCGTCCATACAAAGGCGAAAATATAACGCTGCCCGAATTTTTGGAAAAAGAAAAATTCATTGAATCTATTTACAATGCAAAATTTAAGGGGTTGCCGGATAAATATAAAAAGTTAACTGATACAGAAATTACGGCTATTAATGCCGGTGAAAAATTACCGGTAATGCCTGCACAGGAAAAAGGCATTCGTGATGCCTGTGCATTGCCTTACGAATTATATGTGCATGGCAGCTTATCAAAAGATAAAAAATCGTTTGAAATTGATTTTGAAGCCGCTAAAAATATTTTGGGAAACAAAGCAAGCGGCTGTCCTTTTTATGTACACGCTGTTGATGCCACCGAGCGCTGGTTGCCCACAACACGTGACTATGCAATTACTGCAGGCGATACGCAAAAAGATGCATGGGCTTTGGATAAATTCGAAAACAATATCTATCATTTAAAAGTATATGGCCCCAATGGTTTTTACCGTGCTTTTAAAGGCAATGCTCATGATGCTTTGTTAGCCATACAATGCGATTATGAGAAAAAGCCACTTAATTCAAAAAAATTAAGCGGCAATATCATATTCAACATCACCAATAATGATACAAGAGCTATAACTGTACAATTGATTGACAACAGTTATAAAACAGGCAGCCGCAGTAAATCCATCTTACCCAAAACAACAACAAACGTTGTTTTGGATTTACAAAAAAGTTTTGGCTGGTACGATGCCAGTATTAAAATAAATGGATTGGAGTTTTTTGAACAACAATTTGCAGGGCATGTGGAAACAGGTGAAGTGTCAAAAACAGATCCGCTGATGGGTGGAATATTATAAATTATTTATCATAGCCATAAAATTTATAGCCATTTTTTGTATCGATAAATTTGAGGGTAACTTCAACCGGTTCATCGCCTGCATCGGAAACTTCAATTACAACTTCTTTGGTGGTATCTTTTCCTTTTTTTAATTGTTGTATTAAATATAAAGGCACATATTCTTCATCAAAAGAAGCATCATAAAACTTAATTTTATCTTTACTATCGAATTTATTCACCAATGCAGTATCGAATAAATTTGCAAATCTTGTAGCCATAAATTTATTAAGTGCTGTTAAACCATGTTCATTATCTGCGCCGCAATCCAAACTGTCTGCAGCTATGGATGTAAATATTTTTTGGTTGCTACTTTTTACTACTTGCGTAAATTCTTTCCAAAAAACTAAAAAGGCAGTATCAATTATTTCTTTGTTTTCTATTTTAGGAATGGGTAAAAATGTTATGCTATCTTTTACTGGAGTTATTTGGTTTTCATTATTCGAATTGCAGGCGCCTAATACCAATAAAAATATAGTGAAGTATTTTATCATGTGCTACTTGTTAAATCAAATGTAAATCATTTTTTCATAGGCAATTAGTATCATTGTTATATCGTCATTTGTTCTTAATTTGTATAGATATCAACCTTCCTGCAATTGCTGTATACCATATTAATATTGAGTTTACACTTATGTTGCATGGCAAAGCCTGTGAATAATGCAGATACAACAAAAAACAATATTATAAAATCTTTAGTTGCTGATACTACACAACAAAATACAATACAATTCTCCGATCCTATCATCACCTGCGATTCTTCTTCCTGGATCATTCCTTTCAGCCGTGCAGGCAACCTCATCATCATACGAGCAAAAGCTGATACAATGGAAGGAAATTTCATTTTAGATACCGGCGCTCCCGGCCTTGTATTAAACCTCACTTATTTTCGTGATTATCCCAATACCACCGGTGATGCTGATGATCAGGGGGGCATTACAGGTGCTGCTGCAAAAGGTGAGCACACCATATTACCCATGCTATCAATCGGCCCTTTAAAATATCATAAAGTAGATGCAGACCGCATTAACCTTGGGCATATTGAAAATACAAGGGGTATAAAAATATTGGGCTTGCTGGGTATGGATCTTTTAAAGCAATTTGAAATGATTATCGATTATGAAAAGAATCAGATCTACATGCACCGCACCAGTAAAAAAGATGCGGCAGATTATAAAAACGATTTGTTGCAGGATACTTCAGCCTATATCACCACACCGATAGAAATAACCGAAAACAAACTGATTACCTACGTTTATATGGGTGGGAAAAAATTAAGCTTTGTAGTTGATACCGGCGCTGAAACCAATGTGCTGGATAGCCGTTTGCCCAATAAAGTGCTGGATAATGTCAGCATCACAAGCAGGGTAATGCTCAATGGTACAGGCAGTAAAAAAGTGGAGGCATTGAGCGGTAATGCAAATAATATGAAAATAGGCAGCCAAAACATCAATAACTTACCTGTAATTATAACCAATTTAGAGAAACTCTGTTTTAGTTATGATCATTGTCTGGACGGCATGCTGGGTTTTGATTTTCTGTCGAAGCAAAAAATTGGGTTTAATTTTGTAAAACGTAAAATGTATATCTGGAAATGATGCCCATAAAAAAAATATTGTTACATATCGTTAGCGTCATGCTGTTTTCTGTATTGGTGCAAACAACTGCTATGGCACAGCGGCAGATAAAAGAGTACAGTATCAAAGATGGGAAAATGTATATCACATTGGGTGCAAAAATAAATGAAGCCTCGCTGGATAGTTTTATTAACCAATTTAATTTGTACGACCTGGACCTGAAGCACTTTGTAAAAAGTGGTGGGTCTATGGATTCATTAATTAAATTGAATTGGAAACTGGAAATAAAAAATAACCAGGTACTGGTGATCAGTAAAAAATTATTGGGTGCAGATAATATTACCAACCCTGCAGACAAAATTTCCATTACAGAAGATCAGTTGGCACTTCGTTTTCCTGTTACCAGCAACAATATACATTATGGTTTCAACCGTTTTAAAAACAAAGCTGCTTTTGCAGTCCATGATTCGCTGGTTACATTTTTTACACCCTCTTATAAAAATGCAAAACAAGTTGTCTTGTCGGGAAGCTTTAATAACTGGCAGACAGATGCATTATTTATGACAAGAGTTGACAGTGGATGGATAGCTACTTTAAAATTAATTCCAGGAAAGTATTGGTATAAATTTATTGAAGATGGTAACTGGCATACCGATCCAGAAAATTTACTGGTAGAGAACGATGGATTGGGCAATAACAATTCTGTTTATTATAAACCAAATTTTATTTTTAAGTCTACCGCATTCCCAAATGCTAAAAAAATATTTGTAGCAGGCAGTTTTAATGAATGGCGGCCCAATGAATTGCAACTGATTAAAACAAATATAGGCTGGCTATTACCATTGTACTTAGCTGATGGCACTTATACTTATCGCTATATTGTAGATGGTAACTGGCAGGCAGACCCTGAGAATAACAAAAAAATACTCAATGAATTCAATGATTATAATTCGCTGATAGAAATGGGAAGCCAATATAAAATAAAACTGGATGGCTATATTAATGCAGATAAAGTAATGCTGGTAGGCTCTTTTAACAATTGGAGAGAAAATGAATTACCAATGAACAAAACTGCTACAGGATGGGAACTAAACTATTCATTGGGCAAAGGCAATTACGAGTACACTTTTAAGATCGATAATAAATGGTTAGATAAATCATCAACAGCCAGCAACTCCAAATTTATTAATAAACCAGATGGCGCTTTACATTTTAATTTGATCATTGGCGCCAATTATACTTTTCATTTAAAAGGGTTTGCCAATGCAAAAAATATATTTTTGGCAGGAGATTTTAATAGTTGGTCACCTAATGGTTTTGCCATGAAAAAGATTGGAGATGAATGGGTATTTGATGTGTACCTCACTAAGGGAAAACATTTATACAAATTTGTAGTGGATAATAAATGGATACTTGATCCCGGCAATAAACTTTGGGAACAGAATGAAGAGAGAACAGGAAATTCCATATTCTGGATGGAAAAATGATAAATAACAACCTTTATAGTCCGCAATATTTTGATATTAATTATACACAATCCACAACACTAAAAACTTTAATCATTACACAAGCTCTGGTATAATCTGGGATGGTTGAGCTCTTCTTTTTTCCCATCCATATCATAAACTGTATAATTCATGCAAACGTTTGTTTAGCAATATCAAACGTTTGCGTAAAATAAAAAAAGCAATTATGCACGGCCAAGTTTTTTACAGGGAAAATAATGCCAATATTTTAAATAGCTTTATGGATTGAATGATACAGATTTAATACATAATTATAAGCTTAAAGAGTATATAAAAACCAGTCCAGCTATAATGAAAAGAAAACTTAAGCCCCAACAAAAAAAGAATATATGGTTAACGCTATTATTAGCCTCTTTTCTCTCTTTTGCTTTTGCGCAACAATCCAGCACCACCAATAAATTTGAAGAAACCAAAAAAATAATTGGTGCACAAAAAATTAATCCGACAACTGTTGAATTAATTTTTTCAACTGGTCAAAGGCTTACATTAGATTTTTATGGTGATAACATTTTCAGGTTGTTTCAAGATAATGATGGAGGCTTTATTAGAGGTCCCCTTGCAAAACCAGAAGCCAAAATATTGGTAGAAAATGCAAGACAGCCTGTAGCTACTTTAAATGTTAGCGACGAAAATAACCAGGTTACCATTACAACAAATAAAATTTCATTTTTAATTGATAAAAACACTTCGCTTTTCAAAATTATAAACCGGCTTACAAAGTCTATAGTAGTAGAGCAGGCAGCTCCAATACAATTTGAAAAAGAAAAAACAACTCTGAGCTTAAAAGAAAATCCACAAGAATATTTTTATGGCGGAGGTGTTCAAAATGGCCGCTTTTCTCACAAAGGAAAAACAATAGCTATAGAAAATCAAAATAGCTGGACAGATGGCGGAGTGGCTTCCCCTGCCCCATATTATTGGTCTACCAATGGCTATGCAGTTATGTGGTACACTTTTTCCAAAGGCAATTATAATTTTGGTGCCAAAGAAAAAGGATTAGTAAAACTAATGCATGAAACAAATTATGCAGATGTGTTTTTTATGATCAGTGATGGAGCATCGGCACTTTTGAACGATTATTATCAGCTTACCGGCAACCCTGTCCTTCTACCTAAATTTGGTTTCTACGAAGGGCACCTGAATGCATATAACCGGGATTTTTGGAAAGAAGATAATAACGGAATTTTATTTGAAGATGGCAAACGATACAAGGAAAGCCAAAAAGATAATGGAGGAATAAAGGAGTCTCTAAATGGCGAAAAAAACAATTACCAATTTTCGGCACGTGCTGTAATTGACCGGTATAAAAAACATGATATGCCCCTTGGCTGGATATTGCCCAATGATGGTTACGGTGCCGGTTATGGGCAAACGGAAACCCTGGATGGGAACATCAATAATTTAAAATCACTGGGCGATTATGCACGTAAAAATGGAGTTGAAATTGGTTTGTGGACACAATCTGACCTTCATCCCAAACCAGAAATTAGTGCTTTATTGCAACGGGACCTTATCAAGGAAGCAAGAGATGCAGGCGTTCGTGTTTTAAAAACCGATGTAGCATGGGTAGGCGCCGGTTATTCATTTGGGCTTCATGGTATAGCTGATGCAGCACAAATCATATCTTATTATGGTAACAACAGCAGGCCGTTTATTATTTCGTTGGATGGATGGGCAGGTACGCAGCGGTATGCGGCTATTTGGTCTGGCGATCAAACAGGCGGGGCCTGGGAATATATTCGTTTTCACATTCCTACCTATATCGGTTCCGGGTTATCGGGGCTGCCGAATATCACTTCTGATATGGATGGTATTTTTGGAGGCAAAAACATCACAATTAATACCCGTGATTTTCAGTGGAAAGCTTTTACACCTATGCAATTGAATATGGATGGCTGGGGAGCAAATGAAAAATACCCACATGCACTTGGTGAGCCTGCTGTTTCTATCAATCGTTTTTATTTGAAACTAAAATCGCAATTAATACCCTATACTTATAGTATAGCCAGGGAAGCTGTAACGGGTTTGCCTATAATGCGTGCCATGTTTCTTCAATATCCAAACAATTATACCAAGGGAACATCAACGCAATACCAGTATACTTATGGCCCCAATTTTTTAGTTGCCCCAATTTACCAGGCTACAAAACTTGATGACAAAGGCAACGATATACGCAACGGAATTTATTTGCCCGAAGGAACCTGGATAGATTATTTTTCTGGTAATACGTACACGGGTAACCGCATTTTAAACAGCTTTGATGCACCGTTGTGGAAATTGCCCTTATTTGTAAAAAATGGCGCTATCATTCCTGAAACCAATGCCAACAACAATATTTCGGAAATTAATAAGAACACCAGGATGTATGAATTTTATCCTTTTGGAAAAAGCTCTTTTACTGAATATGATGATGACGGAAAGACTGAAGCTTACAAATTGGGTAAAGGGGTAAACACCTTAATCAATAGCGAATTAAACGGAGCAAATGCAACCATTATTATTCATGCTACCAAAGGCAGCTTTGATGGATTTGTAAAAGAAAAATCAACAAGCCTAATTATAAATGTAACCGATAAACCAAAAGCAATAACTGCTACAATTGGTAAAAACAATATCGAGTTGGCAGCAGCAAATTCAATGGATGATTTTGAAAAAAAAGCGGCAGGCTACTTTTATAATGCCGCACCCAACCTAAATAAATTTGCTACTAGTGGAAGCGATTTTGAAAAAACGGCTATTATTAAAAATCCCCAGCTTTTAATAAAATTACCCCTTACAGATATTACAGCAAATGAAATTGTTGTTTCGGTTAAAGGGTATAAGTTTAATGTTACCGATAAAAACCTTGTTTTATCAGGGCAACTAAACACTCCACCAAATTCTATAATAAGCAATAGTAATGCAACAGCATATACATTAACACCCAGCTGGAGTAAAGTTAAAAATGCTGATTTTTACGAAATAGAATTTAACGATATGCTTTATAGCACCATTAAGGATACCAGCTTATTATTTGATGGTCTGCATCCTGAAACAGCATACAGTTTTAAGCTAAGGGCAGTTAATAAAAGTGGTTACTCTGTATGGACAACAATAAACGGAATTACAAAACCGAATCCTCTACAATTTGCCATACAAGAAATAACTGCCACTATTACTACCGAAGATGAAGAAGGCAGTGAAGTTGACAAGTTATTTGATTTTGATGAAAATAGTATGTGGCACACCAAGTATGGCGCTAAATCAATTCCATTGGATATTGTGATGGATTTAAGAAAAATCAATCAGTTAGACAAGCTGCAATACCTGCCACGTATATCCGGCAAAAACGGAATGCTGCTACAGGGAAAAATATATTACAGCAGCAATAAACAAACCTGGACGGAAGCTGGCGCTTTTGAATGGAAAAATACCAATGATGTAAAAACTTTTGATTTTCCGGGCCACCCAACTGCACGCTATATAAAAATTGAAGTTAAAGATGGTGTTGGTGGTTTTGGTTCGGGCAGAGAATTGTATATATTTAAAGTGCCGGGCACAGAAAGCTATTTACCGGGAGATATTAATAATGACCATTTGATTGATAAGAACGATTTAACATCATATATCAATTACACAGGCTTAAAAAAAGGTGACGCCGATTTTGAAGGTTATATCAGCAATGGCGACATCAACAAAAATAATTTAATTGATGCCTACGACATTTCGGTAGCAGCAACACAATTGGATGGAGGTGTAATCAATACTAAAAATGATAAAACTGTAACAGGCAAAATAGAAATAAGTACTGCAAAAACATCCTATGACAAGGATGAAGTTATTGAAGTTACAGTGAAAGGAATTGATTTAGCAGCTGTTAATGCGCTGAGTTTTGCATTACCTTATAATCCACAAGATTATGAATTTGCAGGTGTACAAAATATAAATACAAAACAAATGGAAAATTTTACCAATGACAGGTTGCATACCAATGGTAATAAAGTACTGTACCCAACATTTGTAAACGTAGGCAATAAAGAGACTTTAACTGGTAATGTAGATTTATTTGTATTGAAATTTAAAGCAAAAAGAAAACTGCAGTTCAATCTTACAATAGAAAATGGGGTGTTGGTAGACAAGCAATTAAATACTGCTGGTTTTTAATAGAGTTTTAAAATTAATCGTTCGTTATTTTTAGATAATTAGATTACGTAGTTTTAAAAAGTTATATTTATGTAGAGGCAACAGTGGGTTTATTTCAAAAAAATAATTTCAAATGCAATTACAGCAACCGCAACGCTTTTTGGCATTAGATGTCTTTAGGGGTATCACGGTTTGCTTTATGATAATTGTAAATACACCAGGTGGCCCTGCTTATTCGCCGCTACAACATGCGGCCTGGCATGGCTTCACTCCTACTGATTTGGTATTCCCATCTTTTTTATTTGCCGTGGGCAATGCCATGAGTTTTGTAATGCTAAAATGGCAAAGTAAACCGCAGCGTGAAATATTGTGGCGCATTTTTAAACGCACAGCTATCATTTTTTTATTGGGTTTTTTGATGTACTGGTTTCCCTTTTTTAAGTTCGATCAACATTGGAATATGATTGCACTTCCTATTAGTGAAACAAGAATATTTGGTGTGCTGCAACGCATTGCTTTATGCTATGGTATTGCCGCATTGATAGTGTATTATTTAAAACCGAAGGTGGCACTTTTAGTTTGCGTCATTTTATTGTTGCTGTATTGGTTCATTATGGTAACATTTGGCAATGCAGCTGATCCGTTAAGCATGATGGGCAATGCCGGGCAAAAATTAGACTTATGGTTATTGGGCAAAAAACATTTGTATGGTGGTGAAGGTGTTCCTTTTGACCCCGAAGGTTTGCTGAGTACCATGCCGGCAATAGTAAATGTGGTAGCAGGTTTTGTCGTGGGGCAATACATACAGCAAAAAGGAAAAACTTACGAAGGACTCAGCAAATTATTACTGGCTGGCTTTGGTTTGTTTGTTATTGCTTATTTCTGGAACCTTGTCTTCCCGATCAATAAAAAATTATGGACAAGTTCTTATGTGCTGCATACTGTTGGTTTAGATTGCATGATTCTTTCCGGCATCATGTATGTGATCGATTTTAAACAAAAAGCAAAATGGGCTAATTTCTTTCAGCCATTTGGGAAAAACCCCTTGGTGATTTATATATTCTCAGAATTGTTTATTGTTGTTTTATTTATGATACCTGTGGGAAGAAATAATGTACCAGGTTGGGCTTATCAAAAAATATTTCGCAATGCAGGCGATTTATTTGGCTCACTTTTATTTGCACTAACGTATATGATGATTTGCTGGAGTTTAGCTTATTGGATGGACAGGAAGAAGATTTATGTGAAAGTATAAAACAGAATTTCATGAAATATCGTTTGAATAAAATTATATTTTTTTGTTGTTGTTTATTTTGTGAAGTCTGTTTTGGCCAAAACGATACAGATACATTGGTAAAAGCAATGATTAACAATCATCTTTATAAAATAGAAATTACCAACAAAAATTTAAAGGATAAAAACAATTTAAGCCTTACAATAAAAGAGCTTCAAACAGATAAAAAAATATTTTCACAACAATTTAAAGAAAATGAATATTCTCTTTTCAAATTAAAAAGTGATAGTTTAAATACTCCTGGCCGGTTATTTTTGGAAGTAAAGTTCGACGGTGGTGGCTCCGGATTTCAAGGTAATTGTTATGAAATAGCCAATCACGGAAGTAAATTTAACCTTTATCCCGTTTACAATCTTGATGAACTATCATTGTTATATTTCTTCAGTGATGATGAAATAATAAAACTTGAAGGAGATTGGAATTTTAGTGAAAATGAAACACATTTTTCGAAGCATCGTTATGTAATTAGTAAGTATAATTACAACAATTCGGGTTACAAGAAAATACTAATCGGCAAAACAAAATTTAAATACGCCAGTCTAAATGAACTTAACTCCCCCAAAAAAGTTCTTATTGCAATAAAGAAGAGAGAACCGCAGCTTTTAAAATCAATAAGGCTTTAAATGATGTACTAAAATTCTTTTCTACAATTATGATCAATATTTAAATCCATTCTATTTCTTCTTCGCAAACATCCCCGCCAGCACAAAAAATATTCCCACAAAAGTAAAAGACTCACACAAGCCCAGCGTATCGCTTACATTGGAAGTATCTGCTATAAACCTTGGAATATGCAATAACAAAAACCAGCCTGCTACCATAACACCCGAAAATAATGCCACCCATTTTTGTATAACGGGAACCAGTATACCAACTCCTCCTGCAAATAAGCAAACGCCACAAAGGTTTGTCCAAAAGCGGTGAACAGGAATGTAATTGGGGATAAGTGCATCTACAAAATCACCGTATTTAAAGTGAGCATAACCACCGCAAATAAAAAATGCAGCAACCAATGCTGTACCGATGAATACAAAAATATTGATCCATTTTTTATTGACGGTATCTCCACTCTCCCTTAAAAAAGAAGCAACAACAATCAATGCGCCGCCTAATAACGCCATCGACTTGTAAACATTGGCCCAGTCAGCCATAAAATTTGGCATGCTCCTGCTGAGGGATAACATCAAAATTAAAATAGCAATCAGTAATGCCGCAGCGCTTCCTTTTTTATTTATTAAAATAGTTAATGCACAAATGACCAACAAACTACCGGACACATAACCCAAAGCTGGATTAACATTAAAGCCCGTTGGCCATGCTGGTGGCCTGCCAACAATAAAATCTTTAAAAAGAAAACATAAAATACCCAATACTAAAAAGCCAATTGCAAAAATTAGGCGGCCAGGTTTTAGAAGCTTTTCCATACAGTATAGTTTTAGTTTTGGTGAATACGGTATTGGATGGATGCAGAAACTGAAGTTTATCCATATTTGTTCTGTGCAAAATACGTATTTATGGGAAGTATAAAGAGCCGAAATGGAATTTCGGCGTATCAAATACAAAACCGCCTTCAACAAGTTGAAGGCGGTTAAATTATAAAGAGATTTAAAAATCTTATTCTCCCTGTTGCGGCTTAGGCTGCATTTCAGGTTTTGGTATCAACGCTTTGCGACTCAATTTAAATTTGCCTGTCTTTTGGTCAATGTCAAGCAATTTCACTTTCACTTTATCGCCTTCTTTAAAAATGCCGTCCATGCTTTCCAAACGTTTCCAGCTTATTTCACTAATGTGCAATAAACCTTCTTTCTTAGGCAAGAACTCAACAAAAGCACCAAATTCTTTAATGCTCTTCACGGTCCCTTCGTAAGTGTCGCCAACAACCGGCGTAGCTACAAGGCCTTTGATCCACGCCAATGCTCTTTCCAAACTATCTTTTTGTGCAGAGAAGATGCTTACTTCACCTACATTGTTCACTTCTTCAATGTTAACAGTAGCACCGGTTTCTCTTTGTATTTCCTGTATTACTTTACCACCGGGTCCTATCACCGCACCAATGTACTCTTTATCAATAGTGATCTTCACCATACGTGGAGCATGTGGTTTCACTTCTTCTCTGGCTGCAGGTATACATTCGTACATCGCATTCAAAATGTGCAAGCGGCCGTCACGGGCTTGTGCCAATGCCTGGCGCATTATGTCCATGCTCAAGCCGTCTACTTTAATATCCATCTGCACACCGCAAATACCATCACGGGTACCCGTAACCTTAAAGTCCATATCACCTAAATGATCTTCATCACCCAGGATATCAGTCAATACTGCAAACTTGCCTTCTTTGGTAATCAACCCCATCGCTACGCCACTTACGTGTTTTGCAATAGGCACACCAGCATCCATCAATGCAAGAGAGCCTGCACAAACAGTAGCCATTGAAGAAGAGCCATTGCTTTCCAAAATATCACTCACTACACGAACGGTGTAAGGATAATCGCTGCCCGGCATCATTTGCTTTAATGAACGCATAGCTAAGTTACCATGTCCAACTTCCCTGCGGCCAACACCACGTATCATTTTTACTTCGCCGGTTGAGAATGGAGGGAAATTATAATGCAGGATAAACTTCGTGTAGTCAGATTTGTTAGCACTTTCTACAAGCAATTCATCTAAAGGTGTACCAAAAGTAACTGTTGTCAAAGATTGTGTTTCGCCACGCGTAAACAATGCAGAACCGTGAGGCGTTGGCAATGTATTGGTTTCCATAGCCAGCGGGCGGATATCAGCAGTTCCCCTGCCATCCAGTCTTACACGGTCGTTCAATATCATGTCTCTTACCACATAGTATTGCAATTCGCCAAAGTAATGGCCAACCAATGCCTTATCTGCATCAGCTAGTTCATCGCCTAAAAATTCTTTAACTTCTTTTTTCAGCGCATCAAATGCATCGCTTCTTTCATGTTTTGCAGACGCTGCCGAAGCAATAGCGTGCATTTTATCTTTTGCAAATGCAGTGATTTTTTCGTTCAGCTCTTCGTTGCGGTAAGGTTTGGTATATTCTCTTTTAGCAGTAATGCCTACTTTATCTCTTAATTCAGCCTGGGCTTTAATTTGTATGCGAATAGCATCATGGGCAATTTCCAAAGCTTTTACAAGGTCTTCTTCCTGACATTCTTTTGCTTCACCTTCTACCATCATGATGTTCTTTTCGGTAGCTGCAATGATGAATTCCAAATCACATTCTGCCAATTCGGTACGGGTCGGATTAATGATGAATTCTCCGTTTTTTCTTGCAATACGCACTTCAGAAATAATTTCCTGGATGGGAATATCCGAAACTGCCAATGCCGCTGATGCTGCCAGACAAGCCATTGCATCAGGAATAACTTCTGCATCAGAAGAAATTAAGGTAACCAATACCTGAACATCGCATAAATAATCTTCAGGAAACAAAGGCCTTAAAGCCCTGTCTATCAAACGTGAAGTAAGAATTTCGTAATCGTTAAGGCGGGCCTCTCTTTTAAAGAAAGAACCCGGGATGCGGCCTGCAGATGCAAACTTTTCCTGGTAATCAACAGAAAGCGGAAAAAAACTTTGCCCGTCTTTAGGTTCTTTGTTGGCAACAACGGTTGCTAATAAAATACTGTTGCCCAGGCGAACAGTTACGGCGCCATCGGCCTGGCGGGCCATTTTGCCGGTTTCGATGGTAACCATACGGCCACCGCCAATATCAAAAGTTACTGATTTTGGGTTTAATAATGACATAAATACAATTTATGATTTCGGATTGCTGATTTTTGATTTCGCAAGCAACAACCACGAGTGAGTTAATGACGTAACAAACAATAATTCCCAACTGAAAAAAAGCAGTTGGGAATTAATATTATTACATAGTTGGAAAAAGTTTATTTACGCAGACCTAACTTTTCGATTAAGCTTCTGTAACCAGTAAGGTCGTGTTTGCTTAAGTAAGTCAATAAGCGCTTGCGCTGACCTACCATTTTCATCAACCCTCTTTGAGAAGAGAAATCTTTTTTGTTGGCTTTAAGATGTTCTGAAATAGAATTGATACGCTCTGTCAATAAAGCGATTTGGCCCTCAATAGACCCTGTGTTGGTAGCTTTGCCACCGTAAGTTGAAAAAATTGTTGCTCTTTTTTCGATTGTTAAATAAGGCATCTCTTTGTTTTTTTAATAACGTCTTTGTTATGTTTCTTTTATAATTGTGTGCAAAAGTACAGAAAAAAATCGTTTTTACGAGGTGGATTGCGGATTTTTTTTGAATATTGCCATGCTTAGCCGCAAAACGGCGAAAACCATGCTTTGAAAACAGTGTATTTTACAGTTACCAGCGACCTTAACTACGACCAGCGCATGCTGCGTATTTGTAGTTCCATGTCAGCAGCTGGCTACAAAATACACCTGATTGGGCGCAAATTACCTTCTTCTAACCCACTTTTGCCCCAAAACTTTGCTCAAAAGCGCATTAATTGCTTTTTTACCAAAGGCAAACTTTTTTATGCAGAGTACAACCTGAGGTTGTTTTTTTACCTGTTATTTAAAAAGATGGATGGCATTTGCGCTATTGACCTAGATACGATAATACCCTGCTATTTTATTGCAAAATGGAAAAAGATAGCACGTATCTACGACGCCCACGAATATTTTAGCCAGATGAAAGAAGTGATTAGCAGGCCGGGCATTTATAAATTTTGGCATGGTGTAGAAAAAAAGTACCTGCCCAAATTTAAAAATGGATATACTGTAAGTGAAAGTATTGCTGCCGAATTTAAAAAATTGTATGGTTTAAATTACGAAGTAATACAAAATGTACCAGCGTTAAAATCTCCTGCATCTGTTTCAGCTACCACCGATAAGATTATCATTTACCAGGGCGCAATAAATGAAGCAAGGGGATTGGAATTTTTGATACCGGCAATGAAAAATGTAGATGCGGAATTGCATCTTTATGGTGACGGTAATTTTGTGGCGCAAACAAAAGCCTTGATTGTTGCAAACAATTTACAAAACAAAGTGTTACTAAAAGAAAAGCTGTTGCCTGTTGAATTGGCTACTGTAACAGCAACAGCGTATCTGGGTATTAATTTGGTAGAACATGATGGATTGAATCAATACTATTCGCTGGCCAATAAGTTTTTTGATTATATGCAAAGTGGCATACCGCAGGTAACCATGAATTACCCGGAATACAAAAGAATAAACGACAACTATGAAATTGCTGTTTTAATAGATGATCTTAAAGAAGAAACGATTGCTGCTGCCATAAATAATTTATTACATGATACTGTTTTGTATGCCCAATTGAAAAACAATTGCATGGCTGCAAGGGAAAAGTATAACTGGCAGCAGGAAGAAAAAAAATTAATTCAATTTTATAAAGAGTTATTTAATCGCTGAGAAAAAAGGAAAGAAGTTAATGCAGAGTGTTTATTCCCTGCAAAAACAATCCCTCCTTCTGCTTGCGACAGGAGAATTATGACTGATAAACATTTACATATTGTTGCCCTTGATGTACCCTGGCCTGCTGACTATGGTGGTGTAGTTGATCTGTTTTATAAATTGAAAGCTTTACAGCAATTAGGCATAAAAATCCACTTGCACTGTTTTACTCAAGGACGGGAACCGCAAGAAGAATTAAATAAATATTGCGAAAGTGTAAACTATTATCAGCGTAAAAAATATATCAGCAGCTTTTCCTTAAACCTTCCATTTATTGTAAAAAGCAGGAAGAATGATGAGCTTATTAATAATTTGTATAAAGATAATCATCCTGTTTTATTAGAGGGCATTCATTGCACTTATTACCTACACAGCAATCAGTTGAAAAATAGAAAAGTGATGGTGCGCCTGCACAATGCTGAGTTTGAATATTATAAACAATTGGCCAACAACGAACCCAATATTTTCAAGAAACTATATTTTTATAACGAAAGCAGGTTGTTATTTAAATATGAAAAAAGCATTGCCAATAAAGCTGGTTTTATTGCAGTAAGCAACCATGATGTGGACGTTTATAAAAAACTGTTTGGTGCAAAGGATATTTATTATCTACCGGTTTTTATTCCTCACACTTTAGCAGTAGGCAAAGCAGACAAAGGTTGTTTTTGTTTATACCACGGCAATTTATCGGTCAACGAAAATGAAACGGCTGTAAAATGGTTATTGCAAAATGTATTTGACACGTTGAACATACCTTTTGTAATTGCAGGTAAAAATCCCTCTAAACACTTACAGGAGTTTGTACAAAATCATAAACATACCTGCCTTGTTGCCAACCCTGGTGAAAAAGAAATGCAGGATATGATTGCAAAAGCTCAATTGCATGTACTGCCTTCTTTCAATAATACCGGCATCAAACTAAAATTACTGAATGCATTATTTAACGGCAGGCATTGTTTGGTAAATGATGCTGGTGTAGATGGTAGTGGCTTAGAAAACGTCTGCCATATTGCAAATGATGCTGCATCTTTTAAAAAATCAATTGAAGAAATTTATCACCAGCCTTTTACCGAAGAAGAAAAAGAAAAGCGCCAGGGATTGTTGCAAAGTATTTATAACAGTGAAGCTAATGGTATCAAACTTGCTAAGAGTTTTGAGTAGCCCAAAGCAAGCGATCTCAATTATTAATTATTCATTATTCATTTACTCCTACATTTCTATCGTAGCATTATCCCACACTTTATTCCTTTCGGTCTTCAACATTCTTGCAGGAAATTTATTGATCACCATATAATCATGGGTAGCCATAATGATGGTAGTGTTATAATCACGGCAAATATGAAACAACAATTGCATGATTTCATCGCTCGTTTCAGGATCTAGGTTTCCTGTAGGCTCATCGGCCAGTATCAATTTAGGAGAATTTAATAAAGCTCTTGCCACGTCTACCCTTTGCTGCTCACCACCGCTCAATTCAAAAGGCATTTTAAATCCTTTTGTTTTTAAACCCACTTTATCCAATACATCAGCAATCTTTTCATCCATCAGTTTTACATCTTTCCAGCCTGTTGCCTGCAATACAAATTTCAAATTGTTATTTACATTTCTATCGGTAAGCAATTGAAAATCCTGGAACACCACACCAAGGTTGCGCCTCAAAAAAGGAACTGTTTTCCAGGTCAGTTCTTTTAAGTTGTGACCCGCCACCCAGCCTTCGCCTTGCGTTAATTGCAAATCGCCGTACATGGTTTTAAGCAAACTACTTTTACCTGTCCCCGTCTTACCCACCAGGTAAACAAACTCCCCTTTATCGATACTTATATTTACATCACTTAATACAAGGTTACTGCCCTGGTAAATATTTACATTCTTTAATTCAACTATTGATTGAGACATATTTCGTTTGGCGTTTAGTGCTTTTTAAGTTGCATCCATCTGCGGCATATGTGCGATCCGCCGGCAACTTTACAAATTTAGCTGTTACTCACTCCCCTTAAAAATAAAATTTCTTCACCATTTGTTAAAATATGTGAATAACTAAATAAATAGTTGTTCGACTAAATAATTAGTTTTAAGTTTACAACAGCAATTAAAATCAAGCACAATGAAAAATTTAACCAAGGCCGAGGAGCAGATCATGCAGGTGATATGGAAGTTAGAAAAAGCTTTTCTAAGAGAGATATTAGATGAATTACCCCTGCCAAAACCACACAGCAACACAGTAGCTACGATCATTAAAATCTTGGTAGATAAAGAATTTGTGGGCATCACTGTTTTTGGGCGGACACACCAGTACCATCCGCTTGTTACCAAAGAAGCATACAGTAAAACCACCATGAAAAGTTTGGTGAAAGGTTATTTTGAAGGCAGCTTCAGCAATGCCGTTTCATTTATGGTAAAAGAAAACAACATCAGTTTGGATGAACTGGAATTATTACTCAAACAACTCAAGAAGAAATAAATAGTTGAAAGTTGATGGTTGAAAGTTATGTACTGATTGAATAATTTTTAATACTCGCAAACCTTCAACATTCAACTATCAACTTTAAACCTTAGGCATTTAATTTTTAACATTCAACCTTTTAAAGACATGCTACCAATTGCTTATTATCTTTTAAAAGTTATTATTTGCTCCGGCATTTTGTTTGGCTATTACTGGTTGCTGTTGCGCAACAAGGTTTTTCATAAATACAACCGTTTTTATTTAATGGCATCGGTGGTATTATCGCTTTTGTTGCCACTGATAAAAATTAATTTCTGGCAGACACAGCAACCCGTAGGTGTAATAAAAGTTTTGCAGGTGGTGAGTTACGGAGATGAATATATGGACAACGTGATAATTAGTACACAAAATAATTCCTTTGATGCTGCACAGTTATATCCTTTCGCTTATTTATTAATATCACTTATTTTATTAGCTGTTTTCTTTCATACTTTATATGTTATTGTAAGATTATTAAAAAGATACCCCAGGCAAACAATTGATAAAATTTCTTTCATCAATACAGATGCAAAGAGTACGCCTTTTTCTTTTTTAAATTATATTTTCTGGAACCATAATATAGATATGGAAACCATCACCGGCAACCAGATCTTTAAGCATGAATTGGCGCATGTACAGGAAGGCCATACCTACGATAAATTATTCATCAACATTATTCTGATATTTTTTTGGTGCAACCCGTTCTATTGGCTGTACCGTAAGGAATTAAACATGATACACGAATTTATTGCAGATAAAAAAGCGGTAGAAGACAGCGATACAGAAGCTTTTGCAGCCATGATATTGCAGGCCACCTATCCGCAGCACCGCTTTCAGCTCACCAATAATTTTTTCTATTCACCGATAAAACGACGCTTGCTCATGCTTAATAAAAATAAAAATCCTAAAGTAAATTATTTTGGAAGAGTAATGGTATTGCCATTGGCAATATTGGTTTTTGCTGCATTTACTTTTAAAGCAAAACCTAATAACCATTTTTATAATGGTAAAAAGATAACTGTAGTAATTGATGCGGGCCATGGTGGTATGGATGGAGGAGCAAAAGCTTCCGACGGTAGTTTTGAAAAAGAAATAACACTTGCAATAGCCAAAGAGATAAAAGCATTAAATCATAACAGCGCTATAGAAATTGTATTAACTAAAGAAAGCGATAAATATTTAACTAAGGAACAAATAACTGAGTTTACAAAAAATCAAAACGCAACTATATTTATTGCATTACATACCGGTGCAACGACTCCTTCTGGCCTTAGCGTTTGGTTACCAAACAATGGCTACCCATTTTCTTTACAAAGCAAACTCCTGGGCGAATCTGTTGTAAGTGAATTTGTGGCCAATTATAATTTGCCGGTTTCTCCATTGCTTGCGCAACGCCATCTTTACAATTTAGAAAACAATGCTTGTCCTTCGATATTCCTGGAAGCAGGCGTATTATCTAATTCAAAAGATTTATCGTATCTGCAATCTGCAAAAGGGAAAGAAACTATTGCCCAAAATATTTTAAATGGCATTGAAAAATACGCTATTGCTAAATTGCAAAATAATCTGGATTTGCCATTAGCACAAGTAGATTCTCCACCAAACAATACCGGTAATTTTTATGTCAATGGTAAATATTCAGATAGTAATTATTTAAAAACCCCAGAATTTCAATCCAAAGCATTGTGTATTGTAGATGGTAAAGAAATAGGGAATGTAGGAATAAACTATGTAAAAAAATTAGGTACCTACAGTAGTGTAACAGTGTACAATCCTGAAAATGCAAAAAAAGAATTCGGTGAAAAAGGTAAATACGGTGTAATTAAATTAACACAAAAAGATCTGGCAATGGTAACAGCAGATTCAGTGCATTTTGATGAAAACAAAAACACCATTAAAATAAATGGCAACGTTAACCTTTCGGGTAATTTAGATAACACGGTTATTTATATTGACGGAAAAATTTCTACTGCACAAGATTTAAATAAAATAGCACCATCAGCAATAAGTAGTGTAAACGTTATAAAAGGAGAAAGGTTAAATGAAGTAATGGAAACCAGAGGTAAGGATGCTATTATAGAAGTAAGTTTAAAACCGGCCGACCTTGCCGCAGTAACGGTTGAAAATAGAATAAAAATAAATGGTAAAATAAATGTAACCCCTTTATACGTAGTTGACAATAAAATAGAAGAAAGCGATTTTAATTTAAAAACTATTGCGCCAAATGATATTGAAAGAATAGATGTTTTAAAAGATGAGGCTGCTATTGAAAAATATGGCGACAAAGCAAAAGATGGTGTGATAGAAATCACTACTAAGACTAAAGTGCTTACTAATATTACTATAAAAGAGGTACCGAAAGAAGTGGTTGTTGCAGGTAAACAAATACAACCCTCCTATAGCGTAAAACCAAATAATTCAGGCGTGGTAGAAGTAAGGGGCTACTCCATTGACTCGAATAAAAAAACTGACAGTGTAAAATTACAGGTAACCGACAGGGTATTTACTAAAACAGAAGTAGAACCATCCTACCCCGGCGGCCCTGAAGCATGGAAAACATATTTGAAGAAAAATTTAAACGCAAACATCCCTACTGATGAAGGCTGGAAACCCGGTATCTATACAGTTATCCTAAGGTTTATTGTACATACAGATGGCAGCATAAGTGATGTAACCGCCATGAATTATGAAGGCAGCAAAACCGCACAACATTGTATCGACCTCATAAAGAAAAGTCCTAAATGGATTCCAGCTGTACAAAATGGAAGAGCTGTAGATGCCTATCGTAAACAGCCTATCACATTTCTTATAGAAGAAGCCGATGTAAAGAAACCGATTACGAGGTAATCTGACTTTAAGTTTAGCCCTGATGTGTAAAAAATCTTTTCTATTTTTATAGAAGAGATTTTTTTTGCTTTACATTATCTATAACCTTCAATGATAAAGTACAAATTTCCTGAGCGCATTTTTATTATAGTTGTTTTCATTTTTTTACAGCATTGCTGCGTGGCGCAGTATGTAGGCGGTAGCTATTATGCAAGAAAAGCGAAAGAGAGCCAGGCAAAAGAAGATACTAAGCCTGTAGATATTTATATAGCGTCTCCTTTATTTGTTGGTATTACCAACCACATCAAAATACTGAACATAAACCTTGAAGAAAATATAGCCAGTAATGTTATCCCTTTTACAGAAACTTCCGCAGGAGAATATGATGTAATTTTCTTTACGCCTGGTTCAGCCACATTATCTTTTAAAAATAAAGTAACCGGAAAAATTTCTTATATCATCCATTATAATATAAAAAGGCTGCCAAAGGATGAATTGAAAGAAGAACCGATATTGATGTTAGGAAACAGAAATTTAAGTTTAATCGGTATCTCTGATCTAAAATCTCAAAAACAAATTACTATTAGTGCTGGTTTTAGTTTTAAAAATGCGGTGGTCTATTTTGCCGGTAACGGTTTTCCTGTTATTTATTATCATACGCTCTCTAAACCATCATTAAAAGAACTGGATTCACTTATAGCAAAATGCCAGTTGGGGGCAACTATAACTTTTGATAATGTAAAAGTAGCAGATAAGAATGGAAAAGAATATGCTATTCAGGGGTCATCCTATAAAGTGTCTACGGATGAAGAAGCTATTAAAGCATTGGACAATACTTTAACAGAGTTTAGAAGGCTTATCAATTTGGATTTTGTAAGTGGTACAATATATTTTTCTGGAACTTTTATTAATGTACAACGAGCATTTGGTAAAGATATAAACACCTTAAAATATACTTATTCGCAAATGTGCTACCCCGGATCTATAATTACATTTGAAAATTGTGTATACAAAAACGAAAAAGGAATGTTGGTTTCCCTGGAAAACTGTAAAAATCCCTTGATTTAATACACTATCTCCTCTCCCTTCGCTCTTATCACCAATTCCTTTTTATCACTTGCCTCCACCTTGCCAATAATTTGTGCATCAATTCCAAATGATTTTGCCGCATCAATCATTGTTGCTGCATCGGCTGCATTACAATAAATTTCCAGGCGGCAACCCATGTTAAACACTTCGTACATTTCTTTATTATTGCTGCCGCTATTTTTTTGAATGATATCAAATATTTCAGGCGCTTCAAATAAATTATCTTTTGTTATTTTAAAATTGCCCGGCAGATATTTCATGCATTTGGTTTGTCCGCCGCCACTGCAGTGGATAAGGCCATGTATCTTTTCAAAATGATCCTGCAATAACACTTTAAGCACCGGCGCAAAAGTTCTTGTTGGACTAAGGATCAATTTGCCAATACTTGTAGAAAGTGGCGAAGCATAAGAAGTCAACTCAACGGTGTCTGTTAGGCGATGTTTCCCAATATACACCACTTCTTCATCCAGACCGGTGTTGTAACTTTCTTTAAAATTATCCGCATAATATTTACTCAATACATCATGCCTTGCGCTGGTAAGCCCATTGCTGCCAATGCCGCTGTTGTATTCAGTTTCATATGTAGCTTGTCCAAAGCTTGCAAAACCAACAATCACATCGCCAGCCTGTATCTTATCATTGCTGATGATCTTATCTTTTGGCCAGCGGCAGGTCATGGTGCCATTAACTGCAACACTGCGTACCACATCGCCTACATCAGCAGTTTCTCCACCGAGGTAATGAATATTTACACCAAAAGTTTTTAAAGTATCAAACAATTCCTGGCTGCCGGTAATAATTTGTTCCAGTACATTGCCTGGTATCAAATTTTTGTTCCTATCAATGGTAGAATTGAAAACGATATTATCATAAATACCTACACACAGCAAATCATCCAAATTCATCACAATGGCATCCTGGGCAATACCTTTCCAAATAGAAATATCTCCTGTTTCTTTCCAATACAAATAAGCCAAAATGCTTTTGGTACCAGCCCCGTCTGCATGCATGATGTTTACAAAATCATCATCGCCGCCTAAAAAATCGGGATACACTTTACAAAAAGCATTGGGAAATAAACCCTGGTCAAGATTTTTTACTGCGGCATGTACTTCTTCTTTTTGGGCAGAAACACCACGTTTAGCGTATAAAGACATTCAATTTCAGATTTTAGATTTCGGATTTAAGATTTAGAATTCTCCGAAACTTTTAATAATGCCGCAAATTACAACCGAATTATACATTATCCATTAACAAATTATCCATTAGCCATTTATCCATTAGATTTGCATTTTTATGCAGGTACATTACGATATTACCCAACTACCAGATTTTAAAAATGCGGTGCTTACCATTGGCACCTTTGACGGCGTTCATACGGGGCACCAGCAAATTATTAATACGCTAAAAAGTGCTGCAGCAGCCGCTGGCGGCGAATCTGTCATCATCACTTTTCATCCGCACCCTCGCAAAGTGGTATCATCTGCCGTTACGGGTATCAGGCTCATCAATACGCTTGACGAAAGGATTGAATTGATTGCAAAAACCGGCGTGGACCATTTGGTTGTAGTGCCTTTTACCGATTATTTTGCCAATCAAACCGCCGAAGAATACATCAGCGATTTTTTGGTAGATAAATGCCATCCGCATACCATCATCATTGGGTACGACCACCGCTTTGGTAAAGAACGCAGCGGCGATTATAAACTGATGGAAGAAAAAGCTGTGGTGTACAATTACCAGTTGATGGAAATTCCCGTGCATTTGCTGGATACCATTAAAGTAAGCAGCAGCAATATCCGTGACGCCATTTTGCACGGCCGCATTGAAGAAGCCAATAAATTATTGGGCTATACTTTCTTTTTTGAAGGCGAAGTAATACATGGCGATAAAATCGGCCGAACCATTGGCTACCCTACCGCTAACCTCAAAAGCACCGACGAAGAAAAAATTGCTTTAGGCGATGGTATTTATGCCGTGTATGCCGAAGTTGATGGCACTCCATACAAAGCCATGATGAGCATTGGTTTCAGGCCAACTGTCAATGGCAAAAAACGTGTAACGGAAGTAAATATTTTTGATTTTGCAAATGACATTTACGGAAAAATCATTCGTGTGTATGTAAAAAAATATTTGCGCAGTGAAGTAAAATTTAACGGCCTTGAAGAATTGAAAGCCGCTTTGAATAAAGATAAGGAAAATAGTTTGAAGGTGTTGTAGGGTCTGGGTGCCTTGGCGACCTGAACCGTTTCTCCTCGATGGTCGGTGTCTCACCTGTCACAATAAAACTTCGTTTTATTTTTCTTTTGAGACGAGCATTTGTTTTCTATGGCAACATCGTTGTTCATTCACTTGTGCCGCATACCATTGTTGGGCTTTTATCTAAGCGAAAAGGCGGAATAATTTTATTTATTTCTTTTTCTAATAAATTGGTACACTGGAAAAACACAAATTCCCAATCCCAACATAATTGCACCCTTCCAATTTATGATTACATCCTTGCTACCCCCATATCTGGGTGTTACCAAACCATGTGTTGAAGTGTTTGAAAAGAACATATACAATCCAATAATAAAAATTATAATTCCGCAAGTAAGCATAACATATAAAGGGAATGGCTGAAAGTGTTCTGCATCTTTGCTTTGTTCATCTTTAGCATTTTCATTTTTATATTCCGCTCTGTTTTCACTAGCTATTTTGTTTGCATCATTTTTTAAAATAGTGAGTAATAGTAAAACATGATTAAAGCTTAATAGAAATCCTATAGCTGGGCTCAAAATTACAGTTCAGGTCCCGCATTTGGCGGAACTCCGCCCCTAAGCAATCATCTTGACCACCATCTCTTTCATCAACGATGCATCGGAAGTACCGGTATCGCCTACCCCAACACCTTTTAAATTGTAATGATGCAGCAACAATAAAATTCTTTCAATGCCTTCGTAGCCATAATTGCGAATGGTTTCCAAGGCATTTTTTACAGCAGTGGCATTAAAATAAAAATGTGGTTTAAGAGCAGCTTCGCTTTTATCATTCATGCCAAATACGGTGTACACTTTACTGAAACTGGCGTACAAAGCCGGCAATACCATTTGTATAGGCGCCGCTTTGGGGTTGCCTTCAAAATACTGGATGATCTTTATCGCTTTTGCCAAATCTTTTTTTGCTATGGCGGCCTGCAATTCAAAAACGTTATACTCCTTACTGATGCCGATGAATTTTTCAATATCATCTTCGGTAATTTCTTTGCGGCCCTTTAAATTGATGGAAAGTTTATCAATTTCATTGGCCATTCGGCTGAGGTCGTTGCCAATATGTTCTTCTAAAAGTATCATGGCTTTGGATGACATGGAAAAACCTTTACTGGTTACCATTTCCTTTATCCACTCCTGTATCTTAAAATCTTTTATCTTATCTGATGTAAAAACTTCGGCAGACTGTTTTAATAATTTACTGAGCTTAGTGCGTTTGTCTAATGTTTTTGTTTTGTAACTCACCACAAAAATGGTGGAGGTTAAAGGATGTTCAATATAACTTTCCAGCTTTTCAATATCTTTCATTTGCTGCGCTTCTTTGAGTAACACCACCTGCCTTTCGGCAAACATAGGATAGCGCTTGCAGGCATTCAGTACTTCAGTCCATTGGGCATCTTTGCCATAAAATACGGTGAGGTTAAATCCGGCTTCTGATTCATCCAAAATTTTATGTTCGGCATAATCCACTATCATGTCGATATAATAATCCTCCTCTCCTTCAAGCCAGTAAATGGGTTTAAAGTTTTTCTTTTTCCAGTCGCCAATAATTTTTTCTGCACTCATGGCGCCAAAGATAAAATATTTTAGGGTTGGCAACCTTAAGGAGAGTTTATTTTAAAACCCAGAAGTTATTAAAGGGTTAGCCTAACTCCGACGGCGGTTAGTTGAAGAGTAACTGTGGCTTCTTTTAAATTTACCCAACCACCGTCAGGGCTTTCAACCGCTGACGGGTTTTAGCATTTCACTTTTCCGCAACACTCTTCGAATAAGACTCTTCCATCGTCTAAGGGTTAGCCTAACCCCGACGGCGGCTCCAGGCCCCGTCGGCGGTTAGTTAAAGAGTAATTGCTGCTTCTTTTAAATTTACCCAGCCGCAGACAGGGTTTAGCATTTTACCTATTTGGTGCCTTGCTTCATACAAGGGCTTGTTTGGCATAATTTTAGCGCTTTTGCACAATAATTCCAATACTATATAGTTATTCACATATTCACACAAAACCGACTTTACAATCTTTTTAACTCAACGATTAAATATTTTTGCGAAGAACAAACCCATTTAACAATCATGGCATACGAAAATTTTCCAGGTTCAGAACAAACTGCACCTGCTGCAACCCCACCTCCTCCACCTCCGTCAAAAACAAACTGGCGCAATATATTGACAGGTTTTTTACTGGTGGCTTTATTGGGAACCTGGGCTTATATCATTTATGATAAAAACCAAACTAAAGAAGTTATTCAGCAAAAAGATACCGCGTTGGCTACCACCACTTCTCAAAAAGATGAATTGAGAAAAGAACTGGATGATGCCACCATGCGTTACGATATGATCAAGACCAGCAGTGCTGATATGAGCCACAGTAAAGACAGCGTAATTACACAGCGTGACAGGGATATTGCAGAAAAGAGAGTGAAGATTCAACAACTGCTTACTAAAACCAATGCTACAGCAGCAGAATTAGCGCAGGCCAAAACATTAATTGCTTCATTGAATGATAACATCACCGACTATAAAACACAAATTGAAACACTGCAAGGTGAAAAATTAGTGTTGACTCAACAAAAAGAAACGGTTACCAAAGAGAGAGATGCAGCAAAACAAGAAACCGAAGATGCTAAAGCGGTGATCAAACAAAAGGAAGATGTGATAGATATTGGCTCTACATTGCATGCCAGCAATTTTTCAATTATTGGGATAAATGAAAAAAGAAGTGGTAAAGAAAAAACTACTTCTACTGCAAAGCGTGTAGATAAATTGCGTATAGCCTTCGATCTAGATGAAAACCGGATTACACAATCGGGTAATAAAACCATTTATATCTGCATTACTTCGCCAAGTGGTACTCCGGTAACTGTAGAAGCATTGGGTTCGGGTAGTTTTAAAACAAGAGAGGGTGCAGATAAACTATTTACACAAAAAGTAGAAGTAAATTATGTGCAGGGCCAAAAGCAATCGATAAATGTGGATTGGAAACAAAACAGCAATTTTGAGACTGGTGATTATAAAATAGAAGTGTATAATAATGGTTTTAAAATTGGCGAAGGTGTAAAGAGTTTTAAGAAAGGTGGATTATTTAGTTAGATAAAAATTGTTCGAAATATTTGAAACGGCTCCGATTTATCGGGGCCGCTTTTATTATTTCAATTCGAAAAATTGTCAGCCTGAGCTTGTCGAAGGCGAGCCGTATCGGAGTAAAAGTTACTTTTGGATAGTAACCCGGCTTGGACAAGCTCAGCCTGACAGTTTGCGCACATCTATCTTACAATATCGCTCTTATTGAAGCCCTGCCGGTATGAATTGTTGTCGCAGTTCCAGGCTTTCTGCCTTCGTATTGAAGGCTTACTTCAAAATTACCTGCAAGGCGCTTGGTATATTCCACGTTCCATAAATAGTTTTTGCCCGGCAATAATCCATCTAATAATGTATAACCAACCGTGGTATTTGCAGCACCCGGATAAGCAGTGAAATTGATTTGATTTAAAGTTACCTTGGCATTAAGGGTACTATTATTTAAAATATTATAACGCACTTCGCCTATCAGCGCATTGGTAACTGCTTTTTCCATCGAATCGATGGCATTTTTTTTATCGGTATAACTATACGTTAAGCTTACCCTAAAATTAGATTTATAAATATAGGAAACAGCAGGTTCTATCGTATTTTGATTGATCAGATAATTGCGGTTGTCGAATTTAGTACCGCTGGTATTCAATTCATTTTTTGCATTGTGAAAATTTACATTGGTAGAAAAATTTTTATTAAGGTTCCATCTTATCTTGCCTAAAATATTCCTCACTTTACGGCTTTCAAAACCATAAGATAATAGAGTTTTACTGTTGTTGAGACCGTGGGTAACATCAAAACCCCATTTAACATTGCTGCGGTTGAAATAAAAAGTATTGGTTAAAAAAGAATTCAGGGATATCAATGTAGTATCTACCAGTTTTTTTGTGAATGGGTTGAATTGAAAATTACCTGTAGCAATATCTTTTTTATTAATCTGTAAAGAAGAACTGGTGTTGGAACGATAAAGTAAATTCTTAATACCGTGTGCTTTTTTTGATTTTATTACCGAACGTGGGTTGATATCTAAATTATAATTGAACTGTACATAGTTTGCTTTTACATAATCATTGCTGGGAGTGTAAAGCTTTACATATTTGCGTTGATCCTGGAAAACAGCTATTTCAAACTCGTTCAGTTGTTTAATACCATCGTTATTATAATCTATCCAGGTATATTCGCCTTGCCCGGCTGGTACTTCAAAAAATGTATATTCTCTTTTTTGCTCCTGCCCTGCTCCTAATTCATATAATACATTACCGTTTAATAATCCCTTCCATTCACGAAAAGAATATTCTGTTCGGCCCAATAAACTTTCATCTGCTTTTTGAGTACTGAGGTTCGGATTGATGATATGCAATTTTCGGTAAGTAAGATTGAATTTCAACTGGCGGTTTTCGTTACGCATCAGCTCTGTAGTAAAATTAAAATTATCACTCTTATTGGCTTTTTGCAATAATGTTTTTACCGGCAACTGATCGGTTCGGGCAAAATAAGATATGCCCCATTTGTTAGGCTTACCGGGATTAGACCTGATGTATGCCTGCCAGGTATCAAACGAAAAACTCAAAGCCGACAAAGTATCTGTTGCAATATTACGCTGCCGGTTGTATTCGCTGCTGTAGTTTATACCAACCTGCATTTTTTTAAGGCTGGTTAATTCTTTACTTACATCAAAAGTGGGCCTGAAGTAAATGCCATTTTCTGTTAGTGTACTGGTTGAAGTTACACTAACCTGATCGGTGAACTTATATCCTTTTACAGCGGTGTAATTATTAAATTGCTGGCGCAGGCCATTGTAGTTATCGCTACGCCTGTAGCTGGTTATTTCATAGGCATAAAAATTGCCTTTGTTATCGCCAAGTTTTATAGCAGCATTGGCCAGCTGTTCATCTGCCGGAGTGATGCTATATGGTAAACTCCAGTCACGCAGGTATTCCACATCACGTAAACGTTCAATTGGTTTAAATCTTTTTTGTACAAACTGGTAACCTAAATTTGTTTGCAACAGCAAAGCTTTATTGAATAGATGTACCTTTTTATCTTTATTTTCAAAATCAATTTTTGTGGCGTAGCCTTTGTCGTTGGCTTTATCTTTTTCCGAAAAAAGATTAACATCATAATTACTCATCGCTGCCTCTATCCTTAATTTTGATTTTGGAGAAAATACATATTCTCCCGCAATAGTAATCACCTGCTGCTTCTTGGGTGATACCAGTAAAATTACCGGTTCCCAGTCACCTTGTTTTACATTACCGCTAGTTGGTGATACCCAATAATACACTTTACCATTTACCGCATTTTGCGAAGGCATATAGTTACCATTGCCGGTACCCACATAGCTAAAGGAAAGACTGTACAAAACATCATTGGGATTGGTAGAATAAACAAAAACTGAATCATGCAGGTTGTTAAGGCCAAGTGTATCAGTTTTTCTATACAATATTTTATCAACGGAAAAAGTATCACGTTGAGCATTTTGATAAAACGCTGTATCCACGCCATCGCCAATATCTGCCAAAAATTGTTTTTGCTTGGTATCCAATACCTGGTTGATAGCCGAATTTTTTGCATCCGAATTACTATAGGCACCGATACTTAAAAAGAATTTGTTATTGAAATTCACTTCGTCATTGGCGTACAATTGTGCATTTAAAAAATTCCTGTCGGCATATTCAAATTCCACTTGTATCCTGCTGTCTTTTGTAATTAAATGTTTTTGGGTAAATGTAATTTCGGCGGTATTATAATTCATCACATAATCCTGGTCTTCGCCCCGCTGCAATACCTGTCCATCAATAAAAACCCGTTCCGTACCGGCAAGTACCACAAAGTACACTTCATAATTAGCGCCTTGTAAACGGTATGGCCCCTGGTTACCTTCTATAGGCACTAAAATATTTCGGTTAAATTTTCCTTTGGCAACGGCGCCGCTTACCAGCAATGAATTGGAAATATGTTTAGTTATCTTATTATCGGTTATAAAAGAAACGCCTTGCAATCTTTTATAAAAATTAAGAAAATAATTTTTGCTTTGGCGAATATCAATATCGCCAAAATTGGCCTGCCAGCCTTTTTTCTTTATCTGTAAATAAATTTTATCGAAGTCACGCAGGTCTTGGGTATTGCCATCGGGTTGAATAGGAATATTATTATCGGTTATAGCAGCAGTCAGCTGCATACTATCACCAATATAACCACTCAGTTGTAAATTAAGACTGCTGTTTACCACCGCATCCTGGCTGTTGCCAAAAGAAATACCACGGCCAAAGCTACCCTCCGATTTTACACTCCCAAAATCAAACAGCGGGTTACCTTGTTGCTTGTTATTCAGTTTAAAAGTTACCGGATTATTATTGATGAAGTTATACCGTATACTATCGTAATTGTAATGCTTAACAACAGCATTTAATTTAAAAGGGAAAACCCTGTAGGTAATCCAAACCGCTTCATTAGTGGGTTTATTTATCCAGGTAATGGTACCGTTTACTTCATCTACCTTATAAGCAGTAGCTGGCACGTTTACAATACTTACAGAATTTGGAACAATACTCAGGGAATCTAATTTTATTACATCAGCTTTAGTAGAAACAAATTTCTTTCGCAGGTTAGACAGCGCCGAAGGCTTTTGTGCAACAGCAGTCTGCACAAAAAATAACAGCAAAAAAAACAAGTATTTCCGGGGGTGCTTCAACAGTTTGTAGATTAGTAATGCCTAAAATTACCATTTATACTGATATGCCGAATTTATAACTCATTTCAGTTAGTATAAAATATAAAACGAAATTTAGTGAGCTATAATTGTGCAGGAGGTTTTAAACAGCGTTTACGCTGCAAAAAAAAACCTTCCGCAAGGGAAGGTTTAACAAATATATCAATTACTATATTATTCAGATTTCAATCCAGCACCAAGGAATTCCCTGTTTAAACGAGCTATGTTCGATACAGAAATTCCTTTAGGGCATTCCGCTTCGCAGGCATATGTGTTGGTGCAATTTCCAAAGCCTTCTTTGTCCATTTGAGCTACCATATTCAACACACGGGTATTTCTTTCTGGATGCCCTTGTGGTAATAAAGCCAGTTGAGATACTTTAGCTCCAACAAACAACATGGCACTGCTATTTTTGCAGGCAGCCACACAAGCACCGCAACCAATACATGCTGCTGCTGCAAAAGCGTCATCCGCATCTTTTTTATCGATAGGTATGGCGTTTGCATCAACCGCATTACCTGTATTTACAGAAATATACCCACCGGCTTGTATCACCCTGTCAAAAGCAGTCCTGTCCACCATCAAATCTTTAATAACCGGGAAAGCCTTGCTGCGCCATGGCTCTACTACAATTGTATCGCCATCTTTAAAGGCCCTCATGTGCAACTGGCAGGTAGTATTTTGTGCCCAAGGCCCATGTGCCTTGCCATTGATGTGCATACTGCAGGCACCACAAATACCTTCACGGCAATCATGGTCAAATGTTATACTGTCTCTTCCTTCGGAAATCAACTGCTCATTCAATACATCAAACATTTCTAAAAAAGACATTTCAGAAGAAATCTCTTTTACCTGGTAAGTTTCAAAATGCCCTTTATCAGCTGCGTTTTTTTGTTTCCAAACCTTCAGCGTTAAATTCATGTTGTAATGTTCCATACTGTATAAATTGCTTAATTGCTTTATTGTTTAATTGTTTGTCAAACCCGTTTATAGTTACTGTATTCAAAAGGCCTCCATCCAAATTTTTGCCATAAAAAATACAGTACCCTATGTTTTGTATTTTTAAAATTCTTCTTCTTGATATCTATTTCAAAATTCCAGTTTTCTTTTGCTACCAAATCTTTCATCACTGCAGGGTGTGTGCCTTTGTACAACGTAACTGAATCGATATTTGAGTAATCAAAAGCTTCTATTTTCTTTTCGGTTGCACTATTATTTTGTTTTCCTTTTTCACCAGCCCACAATTTGCCAAAGCCTATTGCTTTTTGCATCATCGTCAATGGATTCCGTACCCATCCATAATGATAAATATAAGCATCGATCAATTTCACATTCAGTTTACGATCAACATCCCACCTAAATCCCTGGGCATCACGATAACTTTTTATGTGCTTATCATTTCTGATGATTCTTATCTCCTTGCTATACCATCTTCTGCCATCGCCTATATATTTATAGCTTCCGTAAAAATGATGGTAGTTGAATAATAATCCTTCAATTTTTTTATCGACCTTATATTTTTCCATGGCATCAACAATGGTTTTATGATATTGCTCATGCACCACTTCATCAGCCTGTATGTAAAAGAGCCAATCGCTATCAGATGCTGTTGCTGCAATTGCTTTATCTGTTTCTACCGCCAGTACTTTTCCTCCCTCGCGCAAACTATCATCCCAAACTGAATAAACCAGCTTTATTTTATCCGAACCAATTGATGCAATCAAATTGTTGGTATCATCTTCCGAATCTCCTAAACAAACAATCATCTCATCCACCACCGGCAAAATTGATGTAATTGATTCCACCACCGGGTAGCCATATTTTATGGCGTTCTTTACAAAGGTGAAACCACTTACTTTCATGTTCCTTCTATTTATAAGAACGTTGCGTTGGTTTCACAATTTCAAAAGTCAATGGTTCTTTATTTAATACCCAATCACTCTCTCCATTAAATTCCCATGCAGCAACATAACTGTAATTATCATCATCACGTTTTGCTTCACCGTCTTCGGTTTGGCTTTCTTCTCTAAAGTGGCCGCCGCAACTTTCATTGCGGTTCAATGCATCTTTACACATCAATTCACCCAATTCAATAAAATCAGCCACACGGCCGGCTTTATCCAATTCGGGATTCATGCTGTTTATTTCTCCCGGTATGCGTACATCGCTCCAGAATTCTTTTTTCAATTGTTGTATTTCTACAATCGCTTCCTGCAAACCTTGTGCATTACGGGCCATGCCGCATTTATCCCACATTATTTTTCCCAAACGTTTATGAAAACTTTCTACGCTTTGGTTTCCTTTAATGTTCATCAAAGTGTTGATCCTATCTCTAACAGCGTTCTCTGTTGCCTCAAATGCAGTGTGTGTTGTAGCTATTGATGGCGTACGAATTTCATCAGCCAAATAATTACCGATGGTGTAAGGAATTACAAAGTAACCATCAGCAAGGCCCTGCATTAATGCAGAAGCACCCAAACGGTTTGCACCATGGTCGCTAAAGTTAGCTTCACCCAAAGCATATAAACCTTGTACAGTTGTTTGCAATTCATAATCCACCCATAAGCCTCCCATGGTATAATGCACCGCAGGATAAATCCTCATCGGCATTTCGTAAGGGTTCTCTCCTGTTATCTTGTCGTACATTTCAAACAGGTTACCATATTTTTCTTTCACCACTTCTTTGCCCATAGCAATGATAGTAGCTTCATCAACATTAATACCTTTTATACCTGCTTCAATCTTACCATAGCGCTTAATCGCATCAGCAAAATCCAGGTACACGGCTAATTTTGTTGTGCCCACGCCATAACCTTCATCACATCTTTCTTTTGCAGCTCTCGATGCCACATCCCTTGGTACAAGGTTCCCAAATGCAGGATATCTTCTTTCCAAATAATAATCTCTTTCTTCTTCGGGAATATCAACTGCTTTACGGGTATCGTTCTTCATTTTAGGCACCCATATCCTTCCGTCGTTACGCAAGCTTTCACTCATCAGTGTCAACTTACTCTGATAATCACCACTAACGGGAATGCATGTAGGATGAATTTGAGTAAAACAAGGGTTGCCGAAAAAGGCTCCTTTTTTATGTGCTTTCCACGCTGCAGTTACATTGCTGCCCATGGCATTGGTGCTTAGATAAAATACATTGCCGTAACCGCCGGTAGCTAAAACCACGGCGTGGCCAAAGTGGCGTTCCAATTCGCCGGTAACTAAATTTCTTGCTATAATACCTCTTGCCTTGCCGTCAATCATCACAACATCAAGCATTTCGTGGCGGCTGTATTGTGTTACATTACCTAAAGCTATTTGTCTTTCCAAAGCACTGTAAGCGCCTAACAATAATTGTTGGCCTGTTTGCCCTGCTGCATAAAAAGTACGTTGTACCTGTGTACCACCAAAACTTCTGTTGCTCAATAATCCACCGTATTCTCTTGCAAAAGGAACACCCTGTGCTACGCATTGATCAATAATGTTTGCACTTACTTCTGCCAAACGATGTACGTTTGCTTCTCTTGCACGGTAATCGCCACCTTTCACTGTATCATAAAATAAACGGAAAACAGAATCACCATCATTCTGGTAATTTTTTGCAGCATTGATACCACCTTGTGCCGCAATGCTATGTGCACGGCGAGGGCTATCCTGAAAACAAAATGTTTTTACTTTATAACCTAATTCGCCCAATGCAGCTGCTGCAGATGCCCCAGCCAAACCGGTACCGACAATAATTACTTCTATCTTTCTTTTATTGGCAGGGTTTACCAATTTTACATGTCCTTTGTAATCTTCCCACTTTTCATTCATCTCCCCTGCAGGTATTTTAGAATCTAATGCCATAAGTTTATTATGAATTATGAATGTTTTTATTTTTCAATTGTTTGCAAAAACTAAATTAATTATGCTATCCAGCCGCCATAAATAGCAATGGGCATGGCTGCAAAAAGCAAACAGATAATTATTGCATAAGCAATACCCAAACCTTTTATTATGGGAGTATATTTTTTATGGTTGATGCCCAATGTTTGAAAGGCGCTTTGAAACCCATGTATCAAATGCCAGCAAAGAGAAATTACACCCAATACATAAACAATCACCACCCATAAATGCCCCTGGAAAACCATTTGCATTTCTGCATATAAATTATGAACCGCCTGGTTATTGTATTCAGGGCTCAGTGTAGTTTCTTCTAAAGGATGAATGCCGGCCATGCCGCCAAACCTTGATGGTGTCCAAAAATGATAAAGATGTAATACTAAAAATAATAAGATAAGTGTACCTAACAATCCCATACTGCGGCTATACCAGGTACTGTTGGTATTGGCTTTGTTTACCGCATATTTAATTGGCCTGGATTTGTGATTTTGGTTCCAGAGCATTAAGCCCTGCACAATATGGGCCAGTAAAAAAACAAATAAGCCAATTTCCATAGTACGGATGATGAGGTTGCTACCCATAAAATGCGCCCAATGATTAAATGTCTCTCCATTATCGTTAAAAAAGATCATGGCATTTATTCCGCAGTGTACTATTAAAAAAGAAATAAGGAAGATCCCCGTAAGCGCCATTGTGAATTTTTTGCCTATCGAAGATGTAAATAGCTGTTTAAAAGTCATTGTGCAAAGGTTAATTGTTAATTTGGTCTGCAAATTTACGTTACTATGACGCAAAAAAACACTTTGTCCAATGTTTTTATGCAAACGATACCATTTTATTATTCCAGCAACTTCATCACCCAGTTATCTACCTGCTGAAAAACGATTTCAGGCTTTAAAGTGCGCCATTGTGGAAATTCCATCAACCAAATGTAATTTGTAAGCCTTGCTTTTTTAAAATCGTACTGGCTTTGCTGGGGCATATTTAAGATAACCACCCAGCCACCGTCTTCTTCTACCTGTTCCCGCCATTCTTCATAATAGCTGTCGTCGCTGCTGTGAAAGTTCAATACATTTTCTGCAATGATTATGTATTTATTGATGCCTTTGGCATATAAAATATCGGTAACATCACGGCGCATGGTCATGATATCATTTTCAATGGCATCATTCCATTCGCCTATTAATTCTATGATAGCATAATTCTGCTCATAATCAACAAACAAAATTTTCATATATAATGTGCGGCTGCCAAAATCATCCCATTGTGGATGGATATAATAATTATAAACTGTTTGGCTAAATTCAAATTCGCTGTAGGTTCTGCCATAAAACGGCGATAGCTCATCTTCCTCTGCTGCATATAAATGGCGCCAGTTAAAATATGGTTCTATGTTTTGCACTATGTAATTTTTGTTGATACAAAGTTCAGAGAAAAGAATCTAATTCATGATTGCAACTGCAAAAATATTTATACCCGAAATCATTATTTCAGGATACAAAAAAGAGGTTGTCTTTGACGACAACCTCTGTACTTAAATAACCGTAATATTTTTATTGCACTGAAATTCTTTCTGTAAATATAGATTGATTGGTTGATGCATCAGTAACTTTTACCAGGTAAATACCTTTGCCGATTGTTTTTGAAATTCTAACAGTTTCGGTTTGAAACTTAGAAGAGATGGCGACTTTGGCAGCCATCATTGCCCTTCCCGAAAGATCGGTTAATGTTATATTATACTGTCCGGCTTTCTGTCCATCAAAAGATACTTTAAATTCATTTGCAGTTACAGGATTAGGGAAAATTCTTGCATCAGTGGTTATGGGCGCAAGTGGCGCTAAAGAAGGTATATTAAAATCTTTTTTAGCATCTGCTTCTTTTTGAAATAATAAATTGCCGTTGGCAAGGTCCGATGCATTGTATTGCGTATCGGAACCTTCAACTTTAAGGGCAGCTAAATTATCCAGTTTAAATTTATAATAACCGTCAAAGCTATTTGCACTGCTCACTATAATATAATTATCATCGCCAACAGCAGCTCCATTAGTAGTATAAGTGGCGGGTAAGCCTGTAATTGAACCAATATAACTTGCAATACGTGTATCAATATCTACCTTAAATACCTGGCGTGCTGCCGATATTACATATAATTTACCATAGGCATCAGCAATCATATCGCCGCCCCAGCTGGTACATTTATTATGAATGGAAATACCGCTTTTATTATCTTCCGCATCAACCAAATTACCCAAATCGGTTACCACTGTTTTTTTACCGGTAGTAAAACGAATTAAGTGATTCCCATCGTTTGTTATAGCATAACCATTACCATCAGCCGCAATATCCATACGGGTGATATGGTTGGCCTCGTCATTTAGATCATTGGTATTAAGCAAGGCTGTTTTTTCTTCGAAAAATTGAGGAGCATCGCCTTTAGCGCTCATATCTATCCAGCGCAACTCACCTATACGCATAGGCGTAAAAAATAGTTTATCATGCCTTTTGTCGTAAGCAGCCGCAGCTACCATTGTTAGTGTAGGAGCATCCTGCAACTGTACCACAGATGGGTTGCCGTTGTTATCAAATTTAAAATTTTGTAATGCAGACGGTTTCCTGTTGGCGGCATCTACCAATGAAAAAGATTTTTGATCGGCCTGAAAAATATTTTGCACCACTTTTCCAGTAGTAATATCTACCTGGCGAATATTCATCCACCTGAAATCGCCTGTACCATTACCGGTTATTGCAAAAGTTTTTGCATCGCTTTGTGCAAGCGCTGAAAATGAAGAAAGCAATAAAGTTGTTGAGAGTAAAGTTTTTATATTCATACGAGTCGTTTTGATTGAGATTCCTAAGTTACTAAAAATGCATAAAAACGCCTACATTTTTTTATGAACGGAACTGCTCAATGGCTTTTTTAACACTTCCTTTTTCCAAAAGCAATTCTTTTGCGGCATCATATTCCTTCAATCCCAGTTTTTCCATTAACATTCTTACGCCTCGGTCTACAATCTTATCATTGGTAAGCTGCATGTTTACCATTTTGTTATCTTCTACCCTGCCCAATTGTATCATTACCGATGTAGAGATCATATTCAACACCAGTTTTTGTGCAGTGCCGCTTTTCATTCTTGTGCTGCCGGTTACAAATTCGGGGCCCACAATTACTTCTATGGCAAAATCGGCGGCCTTGCTTATGGGCGCATCGGGGTTGCAGCAGATACTACCGGTAACAATATTGTTCTCTCTACATTTTTCCAAGGCGCTTATCACATAAGGTGTGGTGCCGCTTGCGGCAATGCCTATCACTACATCGTTGCTGTTTATCTGGCGTTCCTGCAAATCTATCCAGCCTTGTGCGGTATCATCTTCAGCCGATTCTACAGCTTCGGTAATGGCTTTGCTGCCACCGGCTATAATGCCAACTACCAAACCTTGCGGCACACCGTAAGTAGGTGGACATTCGCTGGCATCCAGTACACCTAACCTGCCGCTGGTGCCTGCACCTATGTAAAAAAGGCGGCCTCCAATAAGCATTTTATCCACCACGGCATTTATCAACGCTTCTATTTGAGGAACCACTTTTGCCACTGCAGCCGGTACAACAGCATCTTCATTATTCATGTTCTGTAAAATATCATGCACACTCATTTTTTCAAGGTGCCGGTATGCCGAGGGGGATTCTGTTATCTTTTGAAATGCCATAACAATTATTGCTGCTTTTATTTTAACTATGATACGTAACTAAACCATCCATTGGTTTTCTTAATACCTTGCCCAATTGTAATTCGTAGGTGTGGCACATTTCTTTCAACACATCTTTAAAACCAAAAGCTATACTGCCTATAAAATTAATGGGCAAAGTCCAGCTTTCCCTGTATTTATAAATATGATTGAAAAAGAAGTCATTAAAGCCATCTTCAATAATATTCTCTATCATGTAATGCCCCCTGTTTTCTGCTAAAAAAATAGCAAAGTTAGCAAGATAGCGGTTTGGTAAAGGTTGTTTATAAACGGCCTCCAGTATTTCTATATTATTGGTATTGAATTTTGCATTAAAACGATCCATCAAATCGGCATCAAAAGTATTGTATAAATAATATTGAATTACTTTTTTACCTAAATAGGCGCCGCTGCCTTCATCGCCTAAAACATAACCCAGGCCAGGACTGTTCTTCACTATTTTTTTGCCATTATAAAAACAGGAATTGGAGCCGGTGCCCAATATACAGGCAATACCTTTTCCCCTGCCGCATAAAGCTCTTGCCGCCCCCATCAAATCGTGGTCAACCGCAATTTTTGCTTTTTTAAAAACAGCTTTTACAGCTTTTTTTACAATAGTAACATTATTGGGATTGCTGCAGCCGGTACCGTAAAAGAAAATTTCATCCGGCTCAATTTTTATTTTTGGTCTTAATTCTTTTTCAAGAATGGCCCGTATTTGTTCAGTTGATAAAAAATAAGGGCTGAGGCCTTGAGTATAGTAGGTTTTTTTCTTCTTCCCATCAACCAAACACCATTCTGTTTTAGTAGATCCGCTGTCTGCAATAAGTTTTATAGCCATTGTTTTGTGTCAAATTGAGAATGAAGTTACTGCATTTTATTAAATACAAGTTTAGGGTTTTAGAAGTTTAGGGTTTAGTGTTGAGTTTTTACTTTTTATACCCTGCTTACTTTTTATACCTTTCATACTTTATCTGCCTTCCTCCTTTCCCCCTTCTTCTTATCTTCGCAAAATGAATAGTAAAAAAGTACAGCTTTGGTTACCCCTCCTTTTCAGTATTACCATGATTGTCGGCATGTACCTCGGATATAAAATGCGTGATAATATGCCCGGCAAAAGTTTTTTTTATGCCGAAAAACGCCGCCCGGTTCAGGAAATAATGGACCTTATCCAGAATAAATATGTAGATGATGTAAAGGCAGATGCACTGGCCGATACGGCCATACAAGCCATGCTGAGCAAACTGGACCCCCACTCAGTTTTTATTCCTGCTGCACAATTACAGGATGTTAATGAAGACCTTGCCGGAAATTTCTTCGGCATTGGAGTAGAGTTCAACATTTTTAGTGACACTATTAATGTGATCAATGTTTTAAAAGATGGCCCAAGTTTTAAGGCGGGCTTACAAACAGGCGATAAATTTTTAAAGGTAGATGACAGTACTGTCGTAAACAATAAGATTGATGGCGACAGGATAAGGAAATTATTGCGTGGCGACAGAGGCACAAAAGTGACCGTTACTTTTTTACGTGGTACCGAAAAGAAGACCACTACCATTACAAGAGATATGATTCCGCTAACCAGTCTGGATGCCAGTTATATGATGGGTGATGGCATTGGTTATATTAAGCTCAATAAATTTTCGCAGCAAACTTATCACGAGTTTATGGAAGCTTTAATGAATTTGAAAAAACAGGGTTTGCAAAAATTGATTTTGGATCTGAGAGGCAATGGCGGCGGCATTTTAGATGAAGCGGTGGAAATAGCAGATGAATTATTACCGGGCAATAAACTGATTACTTATACCGAAGGCAAACATGTAGCCAAACAGGAATACCGCTGCCATAGAGATGGCCAGTTTGAAAAAGGCCCTGTAGTAGTACTTGCCGATGAAGGTACCGCCAGTGCCAGCGAAATACTGATTGGCGCTTTACAGGATTGGGACAGGGCGACTGTAGTTGGACGTCGTTCTTTTGGCAAAGGCCTGGTGCAGGAACAATTTGACCTGAGCGATAACAGCGCCTTGCGTCTTACCATTGCAAGGTATTATACACCCGTTGGCCGCAGTATTCAAAGGCCTTATGTAAATGGTAAAGAAGCTTATTACAATGAAATCAATAACCGCTTTCATGATGGTGAAACCCAAAGTGCCGACTCTGTAAAAAATGATACAGCTAAAATATACAAAACACCAGGTGGTAAAAAGTTGTATGGCGGCGGTGGTATTACGCCCGATTATTTTGTGGCTATGGATACCAGCGGTTTTGATATCAGCACTGCAAAATTATATGCCAAGGGCACTATTGCCAATTTCACTTATCTTTTCTTTTTACAACATTTGCAGCAACTGAATAATTTTAAAGGCCCTGCAGACTTTATTAAAAACTTTTCTTTTACAGAAGATAACTGGCAACAATTTGTAACTGCTGCTGCAAAAGACTCCATTACATTAACTACTATTGGTGAAAAAGAAAAAACAAATATCTCCAGCCGCATCAAATCATCCTTAGCAAGGCAATTATGGCGAACAGAGGGAATGGTAGAAGTACTTAATACAGATGACAACACTATTAAAAAAGCAATTGAAATATTGAAATAAAAAAAAGCCCCGAAATAATTCGGGGTTTTCTGTGAGTTCTACAATATTGTTTTTTCTTATTTACAATACTGCTAACCTTCAGAGGTTTTCGTCTTCATTGGTATTGGATCAATTGGTTTGTTAATGCTGTATGATACCAAAGGTGGCATTTAATGATGTGTTTGCAAGTAGAGGGTAGCCCCGACATATTGTAGAAAATCTTCTATTACTGCCTTAGTATAATGTTAATGTGTGTTATGTTAAACTATTATTGAGGCAAACATTAAATTCAGATTAAAGACCGAATAAACTGTTCATCCAAAAAAAGCACTGTTTATCTGTAAACCCTTGCAGTTAAATTAAAAAATTACCTTTGTGCAAAATAACTCATCTCATGTGGTTGAATAACATTTTAGAAACAATTGGCAATACCCCTCTTATCAAACTAAATAAAATTACCAGGCAATTGCCCTGCACGGTATTGGCTAAGGTAGAATACTTTAACCCCGGCAATAGTATTAAAGACCGTATGGCTTTAAAAATGCTGGAAGTGGCTGAACAGGAAGGAAAAATAAAACCAGGCGGTACTATTATAGAAGGCACAAGTGGTAATACCGGAATGGGATTGGCACTGGCAGCTTGCGTAAAAGGATACAAATGTATATTTACCACTACTGATAAGCAATCGAAAGAAAAAGCGGATATATTAAAAGCTGTAGGCGCTGAAGTAATTGTGTGCCCTACCAATGTAGAACCCGAAGACCCACGCAGTTATTATAGTGTAAGTAAAAGGTTGGCTACTGAAGTACCTAATAGCTGGTACGTAAATCAGTATGATAATTTAGCCAACAGGCAGGCACATTACGAACAAACTGGCCCTGAAATTTGGGAACAAACAGAAGGAAAAGTGACGCACCTGGTAGTAGCTACCGGTACCGGTGGTACAATAGTTGGTACAGCTCAATATTTAAAAGAAAAAAATCCAAATATAAAAGTGTGGGCCATTGACAGCTATGGTTCTTTATTAAAAAAATATTTTGATACCGGTGAGCTGGATCAGAAAGAAGTGTACCCTTATATAAGTGAAGGCTTTGGTGAAGATTTTGTACCTGCCAATTATGATATGAGTGTGATAGATGAATTTACAAAAGTTACCGATAAGGATGGTGCTATTATGGCCAGGCGCATTGCAAAGGAAGAAGGTTTGTTTTGCGGTTACAGCGCAGGGAGCTGTTTACAAGGCGTTTTTCAATTAAAGGACCAATTGAAAAAAGATGATGTGGTAGTAGTGATTTTTCATGATCATGGCAGCCGCTATGTTGCTAAAATATATAATGACCAATGGATGATGGAAAGAGGTTTTTTAGAAGTAAAAACCTTTAAAGATCTGGTTGGTGGAAGAGGTAATCAAAAATTGGTAACCATTACCAGCAATCAAACTGTATTACAAGCCATTGAATTGATGAAGAAATATGATATAGAAAATATCCCGGTTATGGATGGCGATAATAATATTGGTTCTATATCTGAAAGCGGCTTGTTCAATAAAATATTGAATGATGCAGAGATAAAAAACAAATTAATCAGCGCTGTACTGGAAAAAAATTACCCAATTGTGGCATTTGATACCCCAGTTGAACGTTTAAGTACGCTAATTACCAAAGAAAACGGAGCAGTTTTGAGCAAAGATGACAGCGGTTCATATCATATTGTAACCAAATATGACATTATCCAAAGTCTTGCCAAATAATGTTAAGGCGTTTTTTACGATAAGCCTGAAACCCTTGTCAATGCTGCATTTTAACAAGTGCAGCATTCTTATATCAGCTTGATTTCCTATATAAAATACGTAGATTTACGATAACTTTTCACGTACCTCTCCCACCATAAAATATGAACTACTACTATTCTGCCAGTAAAATCAATAGCGGTAAAAAAGAGCAATAACGCTCTTGTACAGCAACTGTTACTATCGCATCTTTGTGTCAGAAGTTGATTGATAGGAATTAAATATCAATCATTATCCACAAATCCTGAAGAAGCCAAAGAAATCAATCTAATATTCGAAAAACCAAAATCATCCAATATCAGTCAACTTCTACTTTTCTTAAATTAATATAAAGTTCTAAACCTATAAAAAACCAAAGAAAACAGAATCTAATACCTAAAGAACAAGAATCAAAGAGAACACCAATATCCTAAATGCCTATGCCCTTAAAAGCGATGATGGCTACAAAGACCAAAGAAAACTCCAATATCCAATGCCTATGCTGTAAAAAGCGATGATGGCAAAAAACCAAAGAGCTCCAATATCCTAAGCCTATGCCTTAAAAGCGATGATGGCTGAATTGAAAAGACCGACTGAAACCGGATTAAATCATTGAGAAGGTAAAACTTCTTTAGAACCTGATCCAAAACAATCCTGTTTAAAACCAACAATCAGTGCTTGGTTGGTTCTCAAAAAATTTACTCCCCTAAGTATAAAAGCTTATGGGAGTTTTTTATTGGGGATAAGCCGACCAGGTCAGGCATCAGGAAAAAATACAAATGTTCAATATTCAATGTTCAATTCTCAATTATGCCAAATCTTTAAGCATTAGCCACATAGTATCAGACAATGCATTTCATTGAACATTGCTTGTTGAGCATAGAACATTTCTTTATTGAAGGCTTAAAAATTTGTACAAACCATTAAAATCGTAAAATTACGTCCCCAAAACACGTATCTATTCGTTGTAAAAAAATGAAGTTCTACTATTGCTACAGTAAATACAATATCGTTAAAAAAGGGCAAAAGCGCTCTTGTGCAGCAGCAGTTATTGCTGCATCTTTGTGTCAGAAGTTGATTGATAGCAATTAAATATCAATCATTATCCAGAAATCCTGAAGAAGCCAAAGAAATCAATCTAATATCTGAAAAAACCAAAATTATCCAATATCAGTCAACTTCTATTTTTTTGAAATTTAACGAGATTATTATAAGATCCAAAACCCGTTGAAAAACAAAATATCCAAAAAGAAAAAACCGAACCAAGATCCAATTCCTAAAGAGTAACTAGAAAAGTCCAAATCCTAAATGCCTATGCCCTTAAAAGCGATGATGGCTAGAAAGACCAAAGAAACCAATATCCAATGCCTATGCTGTAAAAAGCGATGATGGCAAAACTTGAAAGAACACTGAAACCGCGGAGTAACTAACTAAAATTGTTTCTGCTTAACCGCAAAATTTTAAGCAAAGCAAACCGCAATCCCGGAGTCCACCTGTGCTTGGTTGATTCTAAAAGAACTCACTTCCATAAGTATTTGTAAAAGCAAATGTTTATGGAAGTTTTTTATTTATGCAAATAGTGATGCCTATTTTTGTATCATGATTTTGCAAGCAAGCCAACAATTAAACTTTATTCCCCAACGAATTGTTTCCCTTGTACCCTCTCAAACCGAATTGCTCCATTATTTTAATTTAGAACTAGAAACAGTTGGCATTACCAAGTTTTGTTTGCACCCCAAAGAATGGTATAGAACCAAAGTAAGAGTTGGCGGTACCAAAACGGTTAATCTTTCTACCATAAAAAAATTAAACCCCGATTTGATCATTGCCAATAAAGAAGAAAATGTAAAAGAACAAATAGAAGAACTGGCGAACCATTTTAATGTATTGGTTACTGATGTAAATAATTTTGAAGATGCTTTATTAATGATAAAAAACATTGGCGCATTAACTGGCAAATCAACACAAGCCATTTCATTGATAGAAAAAATAAATACCGAATTTGAAAAGATAATACTTCCTCACGCACCCATAAAAACCGCCTACCTTATCTGGAACAAACCTTATATGACCATTGGCGGCGATACGTTTATCAATGATATACTTTTAAAAGGCGGCTTTCAAAACATTTTTGCCAATGAAACACGCTACCCCGAAATAACAGTTGACCAACTAAAAACTAAAAACTGCGAACTGGTTTTACTCTCCTCAGAACCCTACCCTTTTAAACAAAAACATGTGGATGAATTACAGTTGCAATTGCCTGGTGTAAAAATAATGCTCGCAGATGGCGAAATGTTTAGCTGGTACGGCAGCAGGATGTTATATGTACCGGAATATTTGAAAAGCGTGAGCCGTGAATGGTCAATGGAGAATACTGAATGAGCCTTAAAGAAGTGTTAATCACTGAGTAAACATTCACAGAACTATGCAATAATTGGCGGCAACATATAACATTTACTTTTGTATTGAATGGAATCAATATTCACCATTTACCATTGACCATTCACACATTCGCCATTCACCATTCTTCCTTACATTTGCAAAAACAAATCCCATTATGAGTAAATACAGTTCAGGCGTTTTATTTGGTGCTGAGTTAGAAGCATTGTACAACGATGCAAAAGACAACCAGTTTGCACTTCCCGCAGTTAATGTTATTGGTACAGATTCAATCAATGCAACATTGGAAACTGCAGCTAAAGTAAATTCACCCGTTATCATCCAGTTCAGCAATGGCGGCGCACAGTTTATGGCCGGCAAAGGAATGCCTAATGATAAATTACAAGCCAATATTTCTGGCGGTATTTCAGGTGCATTGCATATACATAACGTAGCCAAACATTACGGTGTACCTGTAGTGATTCATACTGACCATGCTTCTAAAAAATGGTTGCCATGGATAAGTGGATTGCTTGATGCTGGCGAAATGTTTTTTAAAGAAAAAGGCCAGCCTTTATTCAGCTCTCACATGCTGGATCTTTCTGAAGAACCTATTGAAGAAAATATTGCTACTTCAGTTGAATTTTACAAACGCATGGCACCATTGGGCATGAGTATTGAAATTGAATTAGGCGTAACAGGTGGCGAAGAAGATGGTGTTGACAACAGCGATGTTGACAATGAAAAATTATATACACAGCCATCACACGTTGCTTACTCTTATACTGAATTAAGCAAGGTTGGAAAATTGTTCACCGTTGCAGCAGCATTTGGTAATGTGCATGGTGTTTATAAATCTGGCAACGTGCAGTTAACTCCAATTATATTACATAACAGCCAGGAATATATTGAAAAAGAATTGAAGACGGGGCCTAAACCGGTGTACTTTGTATTCCATGGTGGCAGCGGCTCTCCGCAGCATCAAATAAGAGAAGCCATCAGTTATGGTGCCATCAAAATGAATATTGATACCGATATGCAATGGGCATTTTGGGAAGGCATCTTAAATAATTATAAAAAGAACGAAGCTTATTTGCAGGGGCAGTTAGGCAATCCAGACGGCCCTGATTCGCCTAACAAAAAATATTACGACCCAAGGGTTTGGTTGCGTAAAGGCGAAGAAAGTTTTGTAAAAAGATTGGAAGTAGCTTTTGATGATTTGAATTGCATCAACCGCAATGCATAATAACGTTGAAGGTTGAAAGTTGAAGGTTTGCGAATAGGCGTTTCAACTTTCAGCCTTCAATTTTCAACCTTCAACTATTAACTTTAAACTTTAAGCATGAGCCAGAAAAAAGAAGAAGATTTCGAACTCAATTTAACCGGCGAAGAAGGTGATTCCGACGAAACGAAATCCAGTTGGTTTAAAAGAATAAAAAAAGGCATCCTAACTTCTACCAAAGATAAAAAAGATGCTCCCGAAGGATTATGGAGCAAATGCCCCAACTGCAAATACACCTGTACCATATCTGAACTAAACGAAAATAAATTCGTGTGCCCTAAATGCGAATTCCATCACCGCATTGGCAGCGAAGAATATTTTGATATCATTTTTGATGATAATCATTACACAGAATTATTCGCCAACATTAAATCTAAAGACCAATTGGGCTTTACCGATTTGAAAGGATATGGCAAGCGCCTTGAAGAAACTCACGCCAAAACTGATATTCATGATTCCATAACGGTGGCGCATGGTAAAGTAAATGAAAAAGACCTGGTAATTGCCTGTATGGATTTTGAATTTATTGGTGGCAGCCTGGGCAGTGTAATGGGTGAAAAGATTAGCCGTGCCTGCGATTATTGCATACAGCACCGCATCCCTTTTATGATCATCAATAAAAGCGGTGGCGCAAGAATGATGGAAAGCGCTTTCTCTTTAATGCAGTTAGCTAAAACATCAGGTAAACTATCGCAGTTGAGCGATGCAAAAATACCTTACATATCCCTTTGTACCGATCCTACATTTGGTGGTACTACCGCATCCTTTGCTATGCTTGGCGATATCATTTGCGGCGAACCTGGCGCCCTTATTGGCTTTGCCGGGCCAAGGGTTATTAAAGAAACCATTAAAAGAGATTTGCCTGAAGGTTTTCAACGCAGCGAATTTTTACTGGAACATGGCTTTTTAGATTTTATTATTCCAAGAAAAGAATTGAAAGAGAAGTTGAGTACGTTGTTGGTGTTGTTTAATGGATGATTTCAATTTGAAAATAATTTTTGTCCCGTTTGCTGGAAGGTGAACGGGATTTTTATACTATAATAGTTTTGAAGTTGTTTTAGGCTATCAAAAAAGAAAAGCATTAATACTTCGTTCAAATTATTCTTTGTATTTTACAAATAAGGAAATATTTAAATGAATTATATGATCCGCTTTGTAATTAAAATACTGATTTCTTTTTTTCTATTTTTCATTTGGCTTCCAGTGGCTTTATTTTCGCAATGCAGTAATGGCCAAACGCCAATGACTGCAACCATTATCTGCACTTCAGATACTATATCACAGGGAACTGTTACTGCCTGCACCCCACAATATGTACCATATATTGGGCAACCTGGCTGTACAAATTATAACATCATGGATTATTATACTGGTAAACCAATGTGGTATAAATTTCATTGTTTTTCGAGCGGAACATTTGGTTTTTTTCTTAAGTACAATACTAATGATACCTATGAATGGCAATTGTATGACATCACCGGCCACAATCCAAACGATGTGTTCACTAATGACACATTATGTATATTGGGTAGTTGGTTGGTAAATACGTTGGGATATAAGGGTACAGCTCCTCATCAGTTTTTACTCTTTGGGTGTGCCCTGGGGGCGTCCCTAGGTGATCAACTTCCATATAATATTAATTCAATAATCCAGTCGGGGCACGACTATCTACTGTTAATTAACCACCGTTCATCAACCCCTGATTACGGATACAAATTTACAATAAGCGGAGGCACGGCAATTATAACGAATGGGGTGCCAGCACTTAATGCTGTATCAGCAAAATGCGGCCTTGCACAGATCGGTATTAAATTATCAAAAAAGGTAGACATTGGATCTATAGCAGTTGATGGAAGCGATTTCAAAATCAATACCTCTTTGTTTTCCATTACAAATGCGATACCTTTTAATGCAACGCCGGGCACTGAAACTGATTCCATTACTTTAACGTTAAGCAATGTATTGACTGCCGGCACATATAACATTGGTATAAAAAAAGGAACAGATAATAATACACTCCTTGACGATTGCCTTAATGCAGTTGCTTTGGGTAATAATATATCTTTTACTATTGGCAATTCAATAGCTGCATTTAAAGGACCTGCTTTTAGCTGCCCCGGTGATATGATCATCTTTACCGATAGCAGTATGGGAAATATTCTGAGTTGGAATTGGGATTTTGGCAATGGCAATACCAGTACATTACAAAACCCTCCTCCACAAATCTATCCTGTAACGGCTAATATTGTTGACTTGCCAGTGCGATTGGTTATTAAAGACGTAGACAATTGTGCATACAGTATAACCAACAATATAAAAATACTTAACAACTGTTATATTGCGGTACCCTCAGCCTTTACTCCCAACCGGGATGGAGTAAACGATTATTTATATCCATTAAATAGCTGGAAAGCAAAACATCTTGTCTTTCGTATTTACAATAGGTTTGGCCAATTAGTTTTTTATACAGAAGACTGGACAAATAAATGGGATGGTACTTTTAAAGGCCAACAGGAGCCTACGGGAACATATATATGGGTACTATCGTATTTTGACCAAAACGATAAAAAAATTGCTATTAAAGGAACCACAATACTGATAAGGTAATAAGATAATCAAGCAGTAAAAAGAATTGAGCCTTAATAAACAAAAAAGAATTGAAGGAAAAGTTGAGTACGCTGCCGGTGTTGTTTAAGGGGTGATGATTTTTTAGAAATATTTTGATCCCGTTTGCTGACAAGTGAACGGGATTTTTTATATCAAAGAATAGAGGATTGCTAAAGTTGAATTTGCGCTACTTCAATTTAGTAGCGCATTTTTTTATATCAATTTGTCAGGCACATTGTAGGCTCCCCTTTTTTAGTACACATCAAAAGTATAATATTTCATTTAATTGTTTGGGTTCAACCTATCGGGCGTAGTGCAGCGGAGGCGTAGCCGGAGCGGAACGTAGCCCGATAGGTTGAAGGTTTTTATTATGATGCTGTTCTCTATACATTTTGGGAGAGAGCCCTTTTAAGGCATCGTGAGGCCTGCTGCAATTATAATCATCTACCCATACCTGGCTTATTTCTCTCACTTCATCAATACTGTCAAACAGGTAGGCATCCAGTATACTTTGCCTGTAAGTTTTATTAAACCGTTCTATATATGCATTTTGGGTAGGCTTGCCTGGCTGTATGTATTTAAACTCAATCCCATTGGCTGCACTCCATTGCTGTGATAGTTTTGCTACAAACTCAGGGCCGTTATCCATCCGTATTTTCTGCGGCTTGCCGTAGCGGTTAATTAAATGTTTCAGCACCCAGATCACCCGGCTGCTCTTTAAAGAATAATCTGTTTCAATAAACAGTACTTCACGGTTATAATCATCGATTACATTAAAGGTTCTAAACTTGGTACCATTGCTAAGTGCATCACTCATAAAATCTATGCTCCAGGTTTGTGTAAAACAGGCAGGTACAGCCAATGGCTCTTTTACTCTTGCCGGCAAGCGTTTCTTTATTTTACGGCGCAGCGGCAATCCCATCTTTTTATAAAGCCGGTGCAATTTTTTATGATTAACAATGGTGCCGCTGTTTCTGATGCGGCCATAACATTTCCAAAAACCTTCAACAGGATTTTGTTTGGAAAGTTTTTCCAGTTCACACATAATGTGGCTGTCATTTTTAATGGATTGATACCGCAGGCTGCTCCTGCTTAGTTTTATTAACCGACACGCCCTGCTGATGTCGTTTGGCCGTTCCAGGCATGCTGCTTGTACAATGCATCTTTTATCGCAAGGCTTTAAAGCTTTTTTTCAATGATCCATTTGGCCGTATCAAGCTCCATGGCTAAGTTAGCGTACATACGTTTTAACCTGGCATTTTCTTCTTCCAGTTCTTTTATGCGCTTCAGCTCAGTTGCTTCCATGCCGCCATAACGCTGTCGCCACTTATACAACGATGCTTTGCTTACACCATGATCACGGGTAATTTCTTCTGCAGTTTTACCGTTATCAAATTCTTTGAGGATGCCTGCAATCTGGGCAGGACTGAATTGACTTTTCTTCATCTTTTACGTTTTTTAAAGTTACAAAATTTGTCTACTTTTAAAACGTACTATTTTTGGGGGAGCTTACAACATGATATGCGCAAAATTGTTTTATGCAAATAAGTAGTGTATTTTTAGCCTAAATACAAATATTGTCTATTTGGCAAACAGAATTAAAATCCTTGGCTGACGAAGGATAAAAAATTCAAAACATAAGTTAGAAATAATATGAAAACATCTTTAGTTACTTTAGACCTGATTAAAATAATATTGGGGTGATTTGTCTTAAAAGTAAAAAACAATGGAAATAACTAAAAGAGAATTCTTTATAAGTTTCGACAATAAACAAAACCATTCAATAGAGTATTTATTGGGTATCTTGAAAGACACAAGGACTACCACTTTGTTGACGATACGAAACCTAACGAAACAGGAATTAGATTGGCAATACGAAAAAGGCTGGAACACCATTGGAGCTTTGCTTTCACATATAGCAGCCATTGAACATTATTTTAGAATTGTGTATGTTGAAAACAGGGAATTGACAAGCTTGGAAAATAAAGAATTAATACCGTCAGTAGATATGGGTATTCATCTTCCTTCCCTCATCACAGGAAAAAATATTGACAACTATGTTAATGAACTTTTTATTTCCAGGCAAAAATTGTTAGCAGCACTGGAAGAAATAACTTTTGAAAATTTTTCTGTAATTTTCAAAACTAAAGATGATGGTACGGAAAGCAATTTAGCCTGGTTATTGTACCACATGACGGAGGATGAAATTTACCATCGAGGCCAAATCAGCATGATTAAAAAATTACTAATCTCAAAAAATGCTTTTTAAACATCAACTCCTACCAAAGCGTACAACATTTTTTATGAATAAAACCCATTAACAAATGATTTTTAGCGCGCAGCACTTACCAACTAATTAACTAGTTAACCAATTAACCAATCAACTAATTACCTTTGCAAAAAAGACACAGCATTGGAAATCAGTAACCGCAAGGCATATCACGAATATTTTTTTGAAGACAAATACATTGCAGGGCTTGTATTGCAGGGCACCGAAATAAAAAGCCTGCGTGCAGGCCGTGCCAGTTTTAATGATAGCTATTGCTTTTTTGACAGAGGGGAATTGTATGTAAAAAGCCTGCACATTTCCGAATATTCTTTTGGTACCTACACCAACCACGAGCCCATGCAGGAAAGGAAATTATTATTAAATAAACGAGAGCTAAAAAAACTGGAAAATAAAACAAAAGAGAAAGGCTATTCCATCATCCCTCTAAAAATATTTTTAACAGAGAAAGGTTTTTTTAAAATGGAAATAGGCCTGGGTAAGGGCAAAAAATTATACGATAAAAGAGAAACGATTAAGGAAAGGGATAATGATAGGGATATAAAGAGGAAGTATGGGATATAAAGCTAACAGCTGATAGCTTAACACTCACTCAAACTAATCGGAATATTCACCGCCAAGCCTCCATCCGCAGTTTCTTTATACTTGCTGTTCATGTCAAGGGCAGTATCCCACATGGTTTTAATTACACCATCCAAACTTACTTTAGCATAATCGGGTGTGCTTTGTAAAGCAAGCTGGGAGGCAGTTATAGCTTTTATAGCACCCATGGTGTTGCGTTCAATGCAGGGTATTTGTACAAGGCCGCCTATCGGGTCGCAGGTAAGACCTAAATGATGTTCCATTGCAATTTCGGCAGCCATCAAAGTCTGGCGCTGTGTGCCGCCCATACATTCGGTTAATGCCGCTGCAGCCATGGCGCTGCTCACACCAATTTCAGCCTGACAGCCACCCATAGCCGCAGATATGGTAGCGCCTTTTTTAAATATGCTGCCTACTTCGGATGCGGTTAATAAAAACTGGATTATTTTTTCATCGCTGTTGCCATCGCAAAATGTAACATAGTATTGCAGCACGGCAGGTATTACGCCAGCTGCACCGTTGGTAGGTGCTGTTACTACCCTGCCAAAGCTTGCATTCTCTTCATTTACTGCCAAAGCAAAGCAACTTACCCAATCTAAAATATATTTAAAATCGCTGCCGCCCTGGCGAATGGTAGCAGCCCAACTATTGTAATCATTATAGCCACGGCCATTCATTAATTTTTTGTTCAATGCACCGCCTCTTCTCTTCACATTCAATCCGCCGGGCAACATGCCTTCGGTATGGCAACCCCTATACATACACGCAGCCATCACTTTCCAAATGTTCAATACACCGGCTTTGGTGTCTGCTTCTTTTCTCCAGCTGCTTTCATTTTCCAATACCACATCGCTAACATTAAGGCCTGTCTTCATGCACCAGTGCAACAATTCATCGGCAGTATTTATAGGAAAAGGAAGATTTACTTCGTCTTTTGAATCAATGACCTCGCCTTCTTTTTTTACAAAACCGCCGCCAACAGAATAATAGGTTTCTGCAAGCGTAGTATCATCAATCAGTTTTACTAAAAAAGTTAAAGCGTTGGGGTGAAAGGGCAGGCTTTCACTATATAAGAATTCAATATCTTCCGCGGGGTTAAAATCAATTTCGTGTTTGCCAGCCAGTAATATCTTTTTCATGGCTTTAATATCATCCATTTTAGCGGTAATATTATCCACATCAAAAGTTACAGGATCATCACCGCTTAGGCCTAATTGTACGGCTACATCAGTTCCATGGCCTATGCCGGTTTTTGCTAATGAACCGTAAAGCAATACTTCAATACTTTGTACTTTATCTAAAATATTTTTCTGCTGTAAAGAATCGGTGAATCGTTGTGCAGCACGCCATGGCCCAAGCGTATGGCTGCTTGATGGGCCAACGCCTATCTTAAACATATCGAATACTGAAATAGCTTCGTGGCTCAATTTGAAAATTTTAAACCCGTTAAATAAAATTATTTATAATCCAGCAACTGAATGGTAAAAACCAAAATAGAATTTCCTGGTATTGACCCGGCAGCACTTGCCCCGTATCCCAATGATGGCGGAATATATAAATTAATTGAGCCGCCTTTTTGAATTAACGGAATCCCTTTTTGCCAGCCAACAATTAAATCACCCAAATGAAAATAAATACCGGTAGTATTTTCATCAAACTTGGTACCATTAGTTAAATAACCTGCATATTTTACAGTAACTGTAGAACATATATCGGGGCTGCCGCCACTGCCCGGGGAATTGATCTCGTAGTAAAACCCAGCAGCAGCTTTAATGGCCGCAGGATGGTTTGCAGCAACATAAGTTTGCAAGTCAGCCTGTTCGCCTGCCGGCGCTACCAGCGAAGAATCGGAATAAGTACAGCCATTTTTATCTTTACTGCAAGATGTCATCAACATGGAAACAACAAAACCAAAACCCAATAATTTCTTCATCTTTTTTTTTTAGATTGAAAGTTCTATATAAGAGAGAATGTATACCTATAAAGCTGCTTGCTGCTCCTTTTTTTGAACAGCTTTTAATTCCTTGTACAGCTGATCATTCATCTCCCATTTGTAATTCATACGAAAATAAGAGAAAAAAAGTACAACGATGATTACGGCTATAAAAGCCATGGTAACATCGCCTGCAGACATGGTCATGAATTTTTGAGATAACTGTGGCGTTATAACATCCGTTGGTTTTTGCGATGCGGTATTGAACCAGGTAGGAAAAAAAATCTTTACCACACCAAAAAAAATTAAAATGGGCAGGCCAAACATAAAAGCCATAGGTAGCCCCGACAGAAATTTGTGCAGGAAAGAGCTTTCCCTTTCCCTTACTTTTTCCCAATGAATAATGAATTTTTCTTCTTTTTCAGTAAGCATGGTGCAAATTTACTGCAATTGAGTGCAACTTCACAAAATATGGTGTCAGCCTGAGCTTGCTTATTGCATCCTTTGTAATGTTGCGAATATCTTGTAGGTTTGTTATCATTTAAATATCACTAATGAAAATAGAACAACTGCTGGTTCAGCATTTCTACCTCACCAAACAAGTTACTTTACAGGGCATTGGCACTTTTAGTCTTTCTCCCGATTTTATTATGCCCCTGGATAGTGATAAAGATATTGTGCTGCCTGAAAATGCGGTTTCCTTTCAGTTTAATCCTAAAGCCACAGAAGATGAATCGCTTATAACATATATTGTACAGCAAACCCGTAAAATAAGGCCACTGGCCAGTGCCGACCTGGAAAGTTACCTGATGCTTGCCAGCCAGTTTTTAAATATCGGCAAGCCTTTTAAAATTGAAGGTATTGGTATGCTGGAAAAGAATCAGTTAGGCGAATACCAGTTCTCTCAGGGCCAGTTCATTAATACTAAAACAGAACAAGCGCAAGTACAGCTAAGAGAAAAAGCGGATGATGATATTTCTTTTTCTAACAAAAGAGAAAACACAGGTAATGGAAATAACAAAAAAATATTGTTGATTGTTGCAGGTCTTGTAATTATTGCGCTTGTGGGATGGGCCGCATGGCATTTTTTAAGTAAGAAAAAAACTGACGAGCCTGTTGCTACAACTCCTGCAGATCAACCGGTGCCTGCTACTATACCTGCTCCTGATACAACCCATAGAGATACTACACAAATTGCCTTGAAACCAAAGGCCGATAGCACCAACAATGTACAAGCATTGACACCAGCTGTTAACAATGATGGCTATACCTTTAAAATTGTATTTAAAGTAACTACAAATAAGGCAGAAGCATTGGACAAAATGAATACCCTTACATTAAGAAAGCATAAAGTAATAATGTACACTACCGATTCGGTTACTTATAAATTGGCTGAACCCTTTAACCTGCCGCTAACTGATACTGCAAAAATAAAAGACTCGTTAAACAGGTTCTTTTATTTAGGCAAAGCAAAAGTTGAATTAAAGTAGCCGCATTTCAATTTTAGATGAAAAATAAATTACAAATACCATTGGCTATTTTCTTTTGGATAATGGCAGGTGTTGATATTATTGGCATTGCTGCTAACATACAATCGTTACATTACATTGCAAAGCCCTTATTGATTCCTATACTGATTTTGCTATTAGTCTTTATAAAAACAACAGCGCCAAGAAAAAATTTGTTACTGATTGGTTTATTTTTTTCGTGGCTAGGCGATTTGTTTTTATTATTTGAAGATAAAAACAAACTATTCTTCATTTTTGGATTGGTGAGTTTTTTAACTACACATATTTTTTACATCATCTATTTTTTAAAAATAAAATCAGCTGCTGTTTCATGGCTAAAAAAACAGCCATTATTAATAGTAGCGGTATTTGCTTACGGCATATCGCTGGTTTGGTTTCTCTTTCCCCATTTAGGTGATTTAAAAATTCCGGTGATGGTGTATGCAGCGGTGATATGCACCATGTTGCTTTGCAGCCTGCACGTATTTTATAAAGTAAATAATCCTGCCAACTGGTATTTTTTAATTGGTGCAAAAATGTTTGTGATATCTGATTCTTTGTTGGCAATAAATAAATTTTATCAGCCTTTCGCTTATGCAGGCGTTGCCATCATGCTTACTTATTGCGCTGCACAATATTTTATCGTTACCGGTTTTACAAAACAATTACCCCATGACTAAAGCGGAATTACTGGCCGAACTCATCAACAATACTTTTGTAATGCTTAAGCCCTCTCCCATTGAAGGTGTTGGTGTTTTTGCCATACGGGATATTCCCAAAGGTTGCAGGGATATGTTTAGCAAACCCAATGTAAATGATAAATGGATTACTGTTACTAAAATAGATATTGAAACTTTACCGCCGCATGCCCAATTTATTGTAGGCAATTATTGTTTGTATGATGATGAAAATTATTTTATTCCCGATGAAGGTTTTAAGAAAATAGATGTGGCACTTTTTATCAACCATTCTGATACACCCAATATCATTTCTATTGATGATGGTGATTATTTTGAAGCAATAAGAGATATTAAGGAAGGTGAAGAATTGGTGATTGATTATGGGGAGATAGTGGAGGGGGAATAAGACTTACTTTCAATTATTTTTTTATAATGAATACCTACATTAGTTTGTTAAGACCAATTTATAAAAACCTCCATTTTGGCTGAGGTTAATTTACCCAATGTAAATTAAAAGATAATCCTCTGCTTCTTTCACTTCTTTGTAGAATGCTTTTATCTTTTCAAATTCTGAACTCATATGCCTAACATTGAAGGCTGCATTTTCTTCTTTTTTATCATTCCATATATCACCTGGATAGACATTGTTCTTATTTAGTTCAATGTGATTAAAGTTTTCGCAGAAATTAGTAGTGCTGATGTAAGCTCCCCCAAAAATAGTACGTTTTAAAAGTAGACAAATTTTGATACTCTCCAATAAACTACTAACTTCTGATACAATATTTGGTGCGTTATAAGGAAGAGTATCTAATTCAAAATCAAAGTTATCAGGTAAATTATCAAAATCAATATTAGAAAAATCTGGGCGTTCTCCGAAAAATGTCTTAGGATAAAATATTTGCTGAATCAATTCTATATTTGGTTGGTTAAGATTTTTTGATAAAACGAAAATAAGTCCATCAAACGATTTTGAATAAGACTCGTATCCCTTTGTTAGTTCAAAGAGATTGACCTTTTTTGGGTTGCCATCAATTTTTGAAATGTCGTTTTTATCGATTCGATAAAGCGTTGCACTTTGTCCCATTTGCCTTTTAATAGAGAGTTTGTTTAACAGCCAACATTATTTTAGTGTTTTTTTATGGAAAAGGCAGAAGCCGAAGCTTTCAGGTACTAAATTGCAGAATTTTTTGAATATTCTTCCCAAAGTGCATCTACATTTTTACCAGTTAGTTTTTCCCAAATTGCACCAGTATAAGTATGCTTTCGTAAAGCAGCATCCACTTTTTTTACAAAACCAGTCTTCTTATTTTTTTCTATCCAAACTAAAAATCTTGCAGTAATGCGATAAGCATTATCATAATGTTGTGTTGGTTTGTAATCGGGCATACTCCATTTTGCACCGGCATTATCAACACCAAATTTATTGCGTGCAAAATCTGCAATGCCTTCTGTAAGCCAACCCGGGCCTACGCTTTCGCTATAATTTTGAACAATATGCATCACTTCATGCGTAACCACATCTACATCACCAGGGTGTTTGGTCATGTATGCCGAACTGAACACTACTCTCCCATTATCGGTGGCGGCTACACCGTGGTAAGTGGTATCAATAAAAAAAGTTACTTCTTTTAGGGTTTTCTTATTGTATTCTTTCGCCAACTGAGGATAAACGATAAAGAACACATCTATCAACCTTTGTGTTAACTGCGTAGAGAATTTATCATCATTGCCAGAGATATGCAAAGTGTATTTACCGTGTTTTATTGTTTGTGCAGTTTGAGCATTGGAAGTAGAACAGAAAAAAAATATTGTAAACAAAACTAAAGTGGTAGATAATTTTTTTTGCATAAGATGTTATTGATTTATAGTAAGGTTGATATTTTTATTTGATGAAATTAATGAATAAAAAATACCGCTCCAATAAAAATGGCTGGAAGCAAGTCCACAGGACTTCTCGGGAGAACTTCCATGTACAATAAGTCCCTCTCACTTTTCAGCAAGAGGGACTTTGTATTTTTCCGTCGTCTGTTGTCAGACGTCCGTCGACTATTAATATCCCATTCCACCCATATCAGGCGCACCATGGTTATGCGGCGCTTCTTCCTTAGGCTTGTCGGCAATTACTGCTTCTGTTGTAAGCAACATACCTGCAATTGAAGCAGCATTTTCCAATGCTACACGGCTAACTTTAGTTGGATCGATAACACCAGCTTTAAACAGGTTTTCATAAGTTTCTGTTCTAGCATTAAATCCAAAATCGCCTTTGCCTTCTTTAATCCTTTGTACCACGATAGAACCGTCGATACCAGCATTTTCAGTCAAAGTGCGGATAGGCGCTTCCAATGCACGGCGAACAATTGCCATACCGGTTTGCTCATCAGCAATCTGTCCTTTCACTTTTGGATCTAAAGACTCAATGGCACGGATATACGCAACACCACCGCCCGGTACAATGCCTTCTTCTACAGCAGCACGGGTAGCGTGCAATGCATCATCTACACGGTCTTTCTTTTCTTTCATTTCTACTTCGGTAGCAGCACCAACATATAATACCGCAACACCACCAGCCAGTTTAGCTAAACGCTCCTGTAATTTTTCTTTATCGTAATCAGAAGTTGTAGTTCCGATTTGTGCTTTAATTTGATTAACCCTTCCTACTATTTCAGATTTTTTACCTTTACCACCAACGATAACAGTATTGTCTTTATCAATAGTAATTGAAGAAGCCTGGCCTAATGAACTCAAATCAGCGCCTTCTAATTTATGTCCCATTTCTTCGCTGATAACAGTACCAGAAGTCAACACTGCAATATCCTGCAACATTTCTTTTCTTCTGTCTCCAAAGCCCGGTGCTTTTACTGCAGCTACTTTAATTGTACCGCGTAATTTATTTACCACCAAAGTAGATAATGCTTCACCATCTAAATCTTCGGCAATAATTACCAACGGACGGCCGCTCTGAGCTACTTTTTCAAGGATAGGCAAAATATCTTTCATGGTAGATATTTTCTTATCATAGATCAAGATGTATGGATTTTGCAATTCCGCTTCCATCTTTTCGGTATTGGTAACAAAGTAAGCAGAGATATAACCCCTGTCAAATTGCATACCTTCTACTATTTCAACAGTGGTATCAGTTCCTTTAGCTTCTTCTACAGTGATAACACCTTCTTTACCTACTTTCAGAAATGCTTCGGCAATTAATTTACCAATGGTTTCGTCATTGTTTGCAGAGATAGTTGCCACCTGCTGAATTTTTTTACCATCGTTACCAACAGTTTGTGATTGCGTTTTTAAATTTTCAACAACAATACTTACTGCTTTATCAATACCACGTTTTAAATCCATTGGGTTTGCACCAGCAGCTACCATTTTAAGGCCTTCGCTGATGATGGCTTGTGCCAGTACAGTTGCAGTTGTAGTACCATCACCTGCAATATCAGCAGTTTTACTGGCTACTTCTTTCACCATTTGAGCACCCATATTTTCAATTGGGTCTTCCAGTTCAATTTCTTTTGCAACAGTTACACCATCTTTAGTTACTTGTGGTGCACCAAATTTCTTTTCAATAACTACATTGCGGCCTTTGGGACCAAGAGTTACTTTTACTGCGTTGGCCAAAGTGTCAACGCCTTTTTTCATTCTATTTCTTGCTTCAATATCGAAGTATATCATTTTTGCCATAAAAACTTAATTTGATAATTTGTTAATTAGTTGATTTGAAAAATTAATTGAAAACTGAAGTGTTACCTAAAACTGGTACATCTTCAAATATTCAAATTATACGATTGCCAAAATATCACTCTCCCTCATGATTAAATATTCCAATCCTTCGATGGTGATTTCGGTGCCTGCATATTTGCCGTACAAAACAGTATCGCCAGCTTTTACAGTTACAGGTTCGTCTTTTTTACCCGGGCCTGCAGCCAAAACAGTACCACGTTGTGGTTTTTCTTTTGCTGTATCAGGAATGATAATACCGCCAGCAGATTTTTCTTCAGCAGCGGCTGGTTTCACAATAACCCTGTCGTGCAATGGGGTAATGCTTAACTTCTTTGTTGCCATAACTCTATTTGTTTTTGATTTAGTTAATTAATTTGGTCGGCAAAGGTATGCTAATTCCATGCCATTCAAAATTTAACACAAGTTGGCAGGTGGAAGCTCAAAAGTTGATGGTTGAAAGTAGATAGTTGGGCAAAATCGGCAGTTCTTTGAGAATCAGGCAGGATTTTTTGGCAGGATTAAAAGAAATTCCTTTCGCAATTGAGGCAAGCAATTCATAAATCATCTATCATAATTCACAAATCATAGTTACCTTTGCCGCCACATTATTATGATCAGTAGAAGAAATATAAGGGTGAAAGTGATGCAAACACTTTACACCATCGACAGCATGAGCGGCGAAGTTAAGCCCGGAGAGCCGCTTAGTATCCTTAATAAAAAGCTGGACCAGACCCGTAGCCTTTTTACCTACCTCGTTTATTTTATTACCGAAGTGGCCCGCTATTCAGAAACTGCTGCCAAACACAGGGCAGCAAAAAATTTGCCTACTGCTGAAGACCTTTCGGTAAACACCAAAATTGCAGGCAACCAAATACTTTGGAAAATTGTAGAAACTCCCGGTTTTAATGCTGCAGTTGCCGAGTATAAATTGAAGCATATCATGGACGTTGATTTCTTGAAAAAGATATACCTGCAACTGGCTGCTTCAGAAGAATACAAAGAATATATCGAAGTGCAGTCAAGAGAGAAAAAACCTGAAAAGGAAATTCTGGAATACATTTTTAGTACGCTGTTATTACCTAATGAAGATTTTATTTCACACCTGGAGGAACATTTTATTAACTGGGATGATGATGCAGAAATGATGGAGCAACTGGTATTGAATTTCATTCAAAAACCATCCAGTTACGATTTTGGGCCAGTACTTAGCAAAGAGAAGTTAGAATTTGCCAAAAGCCTTTTACAGACTACCATTGAAAAAAGTGAAGTAACCTTGGAACTGATAAAACCAAAATTAAAAAATTGGGATGCCGACCGTATAGCTGCTTTGGATTTAATTATTTTACAAATGGGCATTTGCGAATTTTTATTTTTTGAAACCATTCCTACCAAGGTTACTATTAATGAATATATAGATCTGGCAAAAGAATACAGCACCGTACAAAGCGGGCAATTTGTAAATGGATTGCTGGATAATATTCATAAAGAATTGACACTGGAAAATAAAATACATAAGAAGAGCCATAAAAACAGCACTCTATAATATTATAGCAATGAAAAAATATCTTTTACTATTAACTATTCCTGTTGCACTTTTCTCGTGCGATGTGAAAAGGAAAGATAAAATGTCGGACGATTCTAAAACCGATTCTATAAAACTGGCGCAGCAAAAATTAACTACTTCTGTACAACTGATTGACAGCGTTTATAATTTTGGTACCATTACAGATGGAGAAAAAGTAGAATTTAGCTATCGTTTCAAAAATACAGGCACCAACCCTTTGGTAATTATTGATGCCCATGCAAGCTGTGGCTGTACGGTACCTGAAAAACCAGAAAATGCTATCATGCCGGGTGAAATAGGGTTTTTAAAAGTGGTATTCAACAGCAGCGGAAAAAGCAACGGCAGCGCAACACCTGCACATACAGAAAAGGAAGTTAATGTTTCTTCTAATGCTAATCCATCGTTTCCTGTATTGAAATTAATAGGAGAAGTAAAAACAAAAGAATAAACATTTCATAAACAAACAAATTAACCAAATAACAAAATAAAACATGCAACTACTAAGTATCTTTTTAATGGACGCACAGGGAAAAGGCGGCAGCACCAGTACATTATTTTTAATGGGCGGTATGATCCTTGTTTTTTACTTCTTTATGATTCGTCCGCAGGCTAAAAAAGCCAAGCAACAAAAACAGTTCATCAACAATTTGCAAAAAGGCGATAAAATTGTAACCATTGCAGGCATACACGGCACGGTAAATAAAGTAAATGATGACAACACTTTAATGCTTGAAGTAAGCCCTGGCAGTTATATTAAAATTGAACGCAGCGCTATCAGCATGGAGTGGACAACCAATATTAACAAGCCTGCTGCTGAGGTTAAGAAGTAATTAATAATTAATAATTAATAATTAATAATTAATAATTTTAACCGTCCCAATTTATTCGGGACGGTTTTTTTATTTTAATCATTGCAATGCTTAGAATTGGAATTACTGGTGGTATTGGCAGTGGCAAAAGCACTGTTGCAAAAGTATTTGAAGTACTGGGCATACCTGTTTATTATGCCGATGATGCAGGTAAACGTTTGATGAATGAAAACTTGGAATTGAAAGACCAGGTAAAAAAAATATTTGGAGAAGATGCTTATAAAAATGATTTATTAGACAGAAAATACCTTGCTGAAATTGTATTTAAATCTCCCGAAAAATTAGCGCTGCTCAACAGTATTGTTCATCCTGCCACTATTGCCGATGCCGAAAACTGGATGCTGCAGCAAACCGCCCCATACGCCATAAAAGAAGCAGCAATTATTTTTGAAAGCGGTGCCCAGGAATTTTTAGATTATGTAATTGGTGTGTATACTCCTGCCCCTTTACGCATTCAACGCACCATGCACCGTGATGGCATTACCCGTGATGAAGTGATTGCACGAATGGATAAACAATTGGATGAAACTATAAAAATGCGCTTGTGCGATTTTGTAGTTGTAAATGATGAACAACAACTGTTAATTCCGCAGGTGGTTGCGTTGCATCAAAAATTATCAGCTTTATAATGAGAGGTGTCAGCCTGAGTTTGCCGAAGGCGGCTTAAGAAGTAAAGCATGAGTGCGCTAGAAAAGAGCCCACTGTTTGATAACATGCCGCTTTCGACAAGCTCGGGCTGACATTACCAAACAACAATATGTTTTGTAACTTCAACAAATGAAAATCTTTTCCGCAGCACAAATAAAACAATGGGATGCTTTTACCATTACCAACCAACCCATTGCTTCAATTGATTTAATGGAAAGAGCCGCAACTGCATGTTGCGAATGGATATCTAAACAAAATCTTTCTCAAAAACATTTTCATATTTTTTGTGGCAAAGGCAATAATGGCGGCGATGGATTAGCTATTGCAAGAATGTTACTGCAAAAAAATTACACAGTAACCGTTTACATTCTGGAATTTGGCAATATTGGTACAGAAGATTTTCAAACCAATCTTGCAAAGCTGCATGAATGTACTGTTGATATTCATTTTATACAATCCGCAGACTTCTTTCCTATATTAAAAGATGATGCTGTAATAATTGATGCCTTGTTTGGAACAGGATTGAATAAACCGCTGCAAGGCATAAGTGCTTTGCTTGTAAACCACATCAATACATTTAAGGGCGCTGTTATTGCAATTGATTTGCCAAGCGGTTTATCTGCAGATACATCTTCAAAAGAAAACACAATTATAAATGCTACGCATACCCTATCTTTTCAAAATTACAAACTGGCTTTTTTATTGCCCGAAAATGAAAAGAATTGCGGCGATATTCATCTTTTAAATATTGGGCTGGATAAATCGTTTGAATACAATGCAACAACTGCATTTGAATTAATTGAAGAACAATTGATCAGATCTATTTACAAACCAAGAGATAAGTTTGCTCACAAAGGAAATTTTGGCCATGCCGCAATTATTGCAGGGAGTTACGGTATGATGGGCGCAGCAGTGTTAAGCACAACAGCCTGTTTAAGAAGCGGTGCAGGTAAGGTTAGCTGTTATGTACCTAAATGTGGTTATGAAATTATGCAAACTTCAATTCCAGAAGCAATGTGTATCGTGTCTGCCGATAATTTTATCCAAGCTGCAGACGGCATTGAAAAATTTGATGCGGTTGGCATTGGCCCGGGCATTGGCACCTACCCAACCAACGTTGATTTATTAAAAGAAATCTTTACCAAAACAAAGAAACCTTTATTACTTGATGCTGATGCATTAAATACTATTGCTGCAAACAAAGAACTGTTGCAACTGATACCGCCAAACAGCATACTTACCCCTCACCCAAAAGAATTTGAACGGCTATTTGGCAAAACGGTAAATGATTTTGACCGGTTGCAAATTGCATTACAGCAATCGAAAACATACAATATCTACATTATTTTAAAAGGCCATTGCAGTTTTATAAGTACACCGCAGGGCAAAGGATTTTTCAACAGTACCGGAAATGCAGGTATGGCGACAGCAGGTAGCGGTGATGTGCTCAGCGGAATTATTACTGGTTTATTGGCCCAGGGTTACTGTTCTTTACATTCCTGCATACTGGGGGTCTATTTGCATGGTTTAGCTGGTGATTTTGCCGCAGCTAAGCTATCACAGGAAGCGATGATTGCCGGAGATATTATCAATCATTTAGGCGACGCTTTCAAAACTTTACAATAACCGTTGACCTTAAGCCCACAAATTATCAAAATAAAGGCCACAGAGCTTTCCACATACCTTAATAAACCCATATTATATGCCCTTTTTTAATCCATTTCCCCTATTTTTGCCGTCCAAATTTCAGAACAACTTTTATGAATAACTTGATCTACGCCGTTCCGGCAATGGGTGTTGTAGGGCTGCTTTACACACTTTGGAAATTTAACTGGGTAAATAAACAGGATGCCGGTAACGACCGCATGAAGGAAATCAGTAATTATATTGCTGAAGGTGCCATGGCATTTTTAAAAGCCGAATGGAAAGTATTGGGCTATTTTGTAGCTATAGTTGGCATTTTGCTGGCTGTAATGGCAACAGCTAATCCTGAAAGTCATTGGAGTATATCTGTTGCTTTTGTGTTGGGCGCAGTATTAAGTGCTACTGCAGGCTATATTGGTATGAAAGCTGCTACCAAAGCTAACGTACGCACTGCACAGGCTGCTCGTACCAGTCTCAGCAAAGCATTAAACGTATCTTTTACCGGCGGTGCCGTAATGGGTGTTGGTGTTGCAGGGCTTGCCGTTTTAGGTTTAGGCGGATTATACATTGCATTAAAACATTTTTTTGCTCCCGATGCAACCATCGATTCAGAAGAAATGAAGAGGACCATTGAGGTATTGACCGGGTTTTCTTTAGGTGCTGAATCAATTGCATTATTTGCCCGTGTGGGCGGAGGTATTTATACAAAAGCTGCCGATGTGGGTGCTGACCTTGTAGGTAAAGTGGAAGCTGGTATCCCTGAAGATGATCCTCGTAACCCTGCAACAATTGCAGATAACGTGGGTGATAACGTGGGTGATGTTGCTGGTATGGGTGCCGATTTGTTCGGTTCTTATGTAGCAACAGTTTTAGCAACCATCGTATTGGGACAACAAACACATATTATTGGTGGCACAGATATTTTGGGTGGTTTCTCTCCTATTATATTGCCAATGGTTATTGCAGGTGTTGGTATCTTATTTTCTATCGTTGGTACTTTATTTGTTCGCATCAGCGAAAATGCCGGTATCAATACAGCAACTGTTCAAAAAGCATTGAACATGGGTAACTGGGGTTCGATGATTCTTACTGCAATTGCTGCTGCATTTTTAGTAAACTGGTTATTGCCAGAACAAATGGAATTACGCGGTGTTCCATTTACCAAATGGGGTGTAATGGGTGCTATTGGGGTTGGTTTGGCAGTAGGTGCCTTAATGAGCATCATTACAGAATATTATACAGCTATGGGTAAACGCCCTGTGCTTTCAATAATCCGCCAATCTTCTACAGGCCATGCTACTAATGTAATTGGAGGTTTGGCAGTTGGTATGGAAAGTACCTTTTTACCAATACTGGTTTTAGCTGGCGGTATCTGGGGTAGTTACGAATGTGCAGGTTTATATGGTGTAGCAATTGCTGCAGCAGGTATGATGGCAACAACTGCTATGCAATTAGCAATTGATGCATTTGGCCCTATTGCAGATAACGCTGGTGGTATTGCCGAAATGAGCGAATTACCTAGCGATGTTCGTGAAAAAACCGATGTACTTGATGCTGTGGGTAACACTACCGCTGCAAGTGGAAAAGGTTTTGCAATAGCTTCTGCTGCTTTAACAGCTTTGGCTCTGTTTGCAGCTTTTGTGGGTGTGGCTGGTATTACAGGTATTGATATTTATAAAGCAAATGTATTGGCCTGCTTATTTGTAGGTGCAATGATTCCTTTCATATTCTCTTCATTATGTATCCGTGCTGTGGGTGAAGCGGCAATGGCAATGGTAGAAGAAGTGCGCAGGCAGTTCCGTACCATTCCCGGTATTATGGAAGGTACAGGCAAACCAGAATACGATAAATGTGTGGCTATTTCTACTCAGGCTTCTCTTAAGAAAATGATGTTGCCGGGTGCAATAGCTATAATATCTCCATTAATTATTGGCTTTATGCCAGGCCTTGGCGCCGAAGCATTGGGTGGATTTTTGGCTGGTGCAACTGTGAGCGGCGTTTTGATGGGTATGTTCCAGAATAATGCTGGTGGTGCCTGGGATAATGCAAAGAAATCTTTTGAGAAAGGTGTGGAAATCAACGGAGAAATGTTCTACAAAAAATCAGAACCACATAAAGCTTCTGTAACCGGAGATACTGTAGGTGATCCATTTAAAGATACTTCTGGCCCGTCAATGAACATATTAATTAAGCTGATGAGCATAGTTTCTTTAGTAATTGCTCCAACGCTTGCAACCATTCGCACAAATAATGCGTCCATAGAGAAAGCCAAGGAAACTGCACCGAAAGTTGTAGTTACCAAAAGCACAAATACCGCCGTTGAAAATGCTGCGACAACAGCAAAACTGCAGTAAAGAATAAATAATCCTGTAAAAAGGTTTCAAAATAGTCTAATCAGAACCATTATAACCAAAGAAGTCCGGATGTTTCCACATTCGGATTTTTTTTTGGGTAAACCCGCAGATGTCGCTGATATCGCAGAGGCATATTCAGGATTAAAGTGGTTTTCTTTTTAGCTAAACATAATTGGCTTTTCGGCGACATCTGTCCAATCTGCGGGCAATATCCACCACCAAAAGTTAATTGTTAATAAAAATTACATAAACGGAATTGTCATTTACGACTAAAATCGTATTTTGCAATACGAAAACAATCGTATTATGACATTAATCAAAAGCCAAAAGCCTACCGAAAGTGAACTGGAGATACTGCAGGTTTTATGGAATGAAAATACTGCAACTGTACGTACCGTTCACGAAGAGTTGAGCAAAACAAAAGATAGTGGCTACACTACTACCCTCAAGCTGATGCAGATCATGTTTGAAAAAGGTTTGGTAACCCGTAATGATAGCAGTAAAACCCATATTTACCAACCGGCAGTGAGCAGGGAAAAAACACAAAAACAATTTTTAAATAAGATGATTGATACTTTATTTGCAGGTTCATCTGCCAATTTGGTATTGCAGGCATTGGGCGGTCACGATGCAAGTGAAGAAGAATTAGAAAAAATACAGGAGTTGATAGCCCAACTTAAGAAAGAAAAGTAATAGGTTAACCAATTAAGGAGTATACCATTAAACCAATTAACTAATTAAGTTACAATGTCGCATTTCTCTTACAGCTTTTGCATGAGTATGTTGCACAGTCTTTGGCAGGCTGGGCTATTGGTATTGATTTATCTTTTCTCTGAAAAACTTTTTCAGCATAAAACTTCGCCACTGCAAAAAAGAAATTGGTTGTTTGTATTATTGACAACACAGCTAACCTTATTTGTAATTACTTTTTTAATTTATTTTTTAGATATTGAAAATACAGTTGGCGAAACATTAATTGGCAAAACAGTAACTGATATGTTACCCGTAAGTACTGTTAGCATCATCACACCTTGGCTATTCAGCATTTATATAATTGCTATTACTTATAAAATGATTAAAGCTTTTTATGAATGGCTGCAATTTAAAAAGCTACATCATGCCGGTTTACAAAAACCAGGCATCGACCTTAAATTATTTACCGTTTTAAAGGCGGAACATTTTGGTATAAAAAGAAAAGTGAAATTATGGTTCAGCAATACCATTAATGCGCCCGTTACTTTTGGATTTTTTAAACCTGTAATCATTTTACCGGTTGCATTGGTAAACAATATCAGTTTGCAACAGGCAGAAACTTTGATATTGCATGAGCTTACCCATATCAAAGCCAATGATTATTTGCTAAACTGGGCATTGATTGTAATTGAAAATATTTTCTTCTTTAATCCTTTTATTCTTACGCTTTGTAAAAAGGTACGTTTGGAAAGAGAAAAGTATTGCGACAGCAATGTAATGGCATTTGAATACTCTGCTATCTTGTATGCTGAAACCTTATTGAAAGCGCAATATATTCAACAATACATTCCGCAGTATCAACTGGCAGCTGTAACTGGTAAAAAACAATTGTTGCAACGCATCAGTTTTTTCACCAATAAAAAGAATTTCACTTATCAAAAGAAAAATAATTTTGTTTTTCCATTGGTAAGTCTTTTATTATTGTCCGTTTTTATCACCGCCATTTGTTTTCAATATAAAATAACTGCAACAGCAAAATTTACGCACGTAAATATTGCTGCAAAGAATATGGCACCTGCTATTTACCTGCCGGTTAGCGAAATAGAAACACCTTCATTTGTAAATAGTGTTATAGAAAATCTTACAGATGATAAATTAGCTAAAATAGAAAAAGAGGCAGAAAAGCAACAGCCTATTATAGAAAAGGAGCTTAAGAAACTGCAGCCATTTATAAAATCTGTTCAGGATAAAGCAGAAGAATTTGCACAGCAATTAAATGCACCCGTTATTGTACCGGTTGCATTTAAAGAAAATATTCCCGCCGCTCCTACCAAACAAATCATAGTAAAAGAAGAACAATCCGGTTCTAAAAATGCTACTGTAAAAGTGTATACCGTTTCCTTTATCAATGGCCAGTGGGTGGTAGTACCCGACTGGATATTAGCCGCAAAAGAAATCCCTGATTCTCTTATCACTAAACAGCTTATCGATTCTTCAGCTATTAATGTGCAACAGTAAAAGAGTTGAATGTTGATGGTTGAAAGTTGCGACTTCCTCAATTAAATTTTCTCTTTTACTCCGGAGCCTTAAAACTTTCAATCTTGAATGATATCCTGTAGCAGAAGGATAACCATCAATATTCAACTCCTACTTCACCAATGTAACATATCCCGTTATCGGCGCTCTTCCATTACCTGGTTCAATAATGTAGTAATAAGTATCAAATGGCAGCGGCTTTCCTTTTAGTGTTCCATCCCAAGGCGTTTTATATCCTTTAGAAAGAAATACCGATTGGCCTGCTCTTGTAAAAACTTCTACTTTACAATCAGGATAAGTATCCAAATAACCAATAAGCCAGGTTTCATTGATACCATCACCATTAGGCGTAAATGTATTTGGGATATTTGGTGCTTTCAGCACTTTCACAAACATATAATCTGGCGGTGCTGTGCAACCTCCCCTTCCGGTAACCGTTAGTGAGTATGTAATATCATCCAACATATTACTTGCAACAGGTACTTCAATGTTGCGGTTATCTAAATAAGTAGCAGGCGACCATAGGTATTGCAGGTCGTTTCCTGTAACCACAGGCTGCATGGTTATTGAGCCGCCTTGCAGAACCAGTCTGTCAGGCCCGGCATCGACTACCGGGTAAGGGTATACTGTAAATTGTTGTGTAAGTGTATCGCTATTACAGCCCTGGCTATTTATAGTAAATAAAGAAACATTGTAGGTATTGGCAGCACCGTACAAATGTTGCTCTTGTTTGTTATTTCCCGAAAGGCCATCACCAAAATTCCAGTTCCATTGAACAACGGTGCCATCCATTCCATTGGTTTGGTCATTGAAGGTTACATAATCACCAATACATACACTTTGTTTATTAAAATCAAAAGCTGCTTTTGGCTGTGGATGAATAAAGTTTACATCATGGAATATACTTGTAGCACAATTGCTTGTAGTGCCTGTAACAGTTAATTGCACCGTATAAGGCCCCACAGTAGAATAATTATGCGGCGGAGGTGTAACTGCTGTTGAGGCATTGAGTGGCCCACTTGCAATATCACCAAAAAACCATTGGTATTTAAGGCCCGAATTATCTGCAATGGAAGAAGCATTTACAAATGACACTACAGCATTAGGCAAGCAAACACTGGAAGGTGTAAACGAAAATACGGGTTGCGGATTAGGATTGACATATACCTGCTGCACACTATTGGTACTCTTGCAGCCATAAGCAGAAGTATTATATTCTGTAACAGTAAAATAGCCCCAGCCTGGAAAGCTATGGGTAAAGGTACTACCTGGCGCATGCTGCTCCAATGCTGTACCATCACCAAAATTCCAGGTGGTATTGGCCAGTGTTACGCCTGCAGGCGCTGTTGATGTTTCTTTAAATGTTGCAGGACTGCCCTGGCAATTGGGGCCTGCAAAAGCAAACACTGCATGAGCAGTATCCAGCACTTTTATATTCTGGCTTATAGTATCTATACAGCCTTTTACAGAAGTGAAAGTGTATTTGATGGAATGTGTACCAATGCCTGCAAGTAACGGATTAAACAAACCTGTAGGGGTCACTCCCGCCCCAGAATAAACGCCGCTACCTGGTACACCACCTGTTTCGCTGGCTTGCGTAATCTGAAACGGTGCAGCATCATAACACACATCGGGCACCACATTAAATTGTACTTTGGGTGCACCATTAACTGTAATGGTGCCTAATTTATCATTTACACAAACACCTCCAGAATAGGCCCTATATCTTATTTGATAAGTTTTGGTAACCTGCGAATTGGGCAAATATAAATGCTTGTATACTTTACCTGTAAAAGGAAAGTCATCCAATTGAAGCACAGCAGGAAAGTTGATATTATCCCAATAGATTTCTACTTTGGTAATATTGCCGGGGAAAACTGTAGATGCCTCTACTATGCCAACAGAATCATTGGCACATAATGAACCTGCATTAATTACCGTAAAATTAGCCGCAGGAAAGCTGCCGTTTACAATAAGTTGCTGTGTAAGTGTATCCTTACAACCTAAATTACTGGTGGCTATTAATCTTACATTATAAGGTCCAACTGCAGTATAACTATGCTGAGGGCTTTGTGTAGTGCTTACAGGAGAGCCATCACCAAAAGTCCAGTTCCATCCATTGATAAAACCAGGCGCCGCAACTTTGCTGGTATCTAAAAACTGAGCGTAAGTATCGCTTAAGCAAACTTCGGGAATAACAAAACCAGCAAGTGGCCTTGGATTGATAACAACAGATTTTGTAGCTATTGGATTACTGACACAACCTTTACTGGTGGTAACCGTAAGCGTTACATTATAAGTTCCGGCATTGGTATAAGCATGAGTTGGGCTTTGGGTATTATCAACAGGTGAGCCATCACCAAAATTCCATTGCCAGTCGGTTAATGTACCGGCATTAGGTACAGAAGCATCGGTAAAACTTATGCTTCTTGTGGCACAGCTTGGTAAAGTATAAGTATAATCCGCAGTGGGCAATGGATTTATAGTTACCTGCATGGTTGACGTATCACTATAACAGCTAACATTGGTCTTTACCCAATGCTTGATAGTTTTTAAACCAGGTGTAGCATAAGTATGCGAAGGATTTGCGGTATTTACATCTGGAGATGCATCGCCAAAATCCCAATGATATTCGGCTATAGTGTTTCCGATGCCGTTACTATTGTCTGTAAAAATGGTTGGTGTGTTTAAACAATTTTCTGCATTTACAGTAAATAAAGCATGAGCTTGTAAATAAATATTTGACAAAACTTTTGTAGTGTCATGTGCACATCCTGCTGCGCTTGTTGATGTGAGCTTTATGCTAAAAGGCCCTACATTATTATAGTAATGCACAGGGTTAGCCAATATAGAAGTATCGTTTGGCGCACTTGGTGGATCGCCAAAATCCCATTTATAATTAAAGCCTCCGGTACCATCTGCAATGGTGCTGGTATTTATAAAATGTGCCGAATCCCAGGGCAGGCACACTCCTGCCGGTAAAGTAAAATTGGGAACAGGTATAGGGTTTACCTTAAAGGTTTTGATAAATGCCGAGCTTTTGCAACCGGTATTGGTTTCTACAATCAACGAATCTTTAACAGAAGCATTCCATGGCGTATAAGCATGTATTGTATCCGCTCCCGTAGTTCTTATTGCAGATGTACCGTCTCCAAAATACAAATACCATTTTACAATAGCGCCAGGGCTTACTAATGAAGAGGTATCACTAAAGGTAACGGGTACACCGGCACAGATGGGTGAAGACATGCCGAATTTAGCAATAGGAACATTCGTAACTGAAATGATTCTTGTAGCAGTATCGCTTAAGCAACCTACATTGCTTATTGCCGAATATCTTACTGTGTATGTACCTGCTGTGGTATATAAATGCTTGGGGTTTTTTAATGTGCTAAAATTACCATCGCCAAAATCCCACCACCATTTGTATGGATAGGTACCCGATGCATAAGTGGTGGTATCTGTAAAAGCTAAACTATCCGTCACACAACCATTGTTAACGCCTTTAAATCCCACTGTAGGAGGATCATAAACATAAAGGTCTCTATCAATGATCAAAGAATTACCACAGCCTTCGCTGGTGACTGTACCAACCGTAATGGTTATCGGGTAAATGCCAGCAGGGGTAAAAGTATGCGTATGCCCCAGCTTATAACGCCATACCTGGTTAGAGCCTATAAAATAGGTAGTATCTGCAGTAAGAGGAGCGTTTATAGTATCGCCATGCGTTCCAAAAAAACCGTGATAGTCCCAAATAAGTGAAGTTAAAGAATCTGGGTTCCGTGGTAGGGTTACAGAAAAATAAAACGGCGTACCCGTACAAGCAGTTACGTCGGTACTAATGCTTAGTGGATTAATAGGCGTAATAAATGTCAGCAAGTCTTTTATGTTGGTACCGGCATTGTATCCATAGCTTTCTACACTACCAAACCCATAGGCAATTGCGGTAAAGCCAGAGTCGGCCTTTAACCTGAAAACGGGATTGGAGCCTGCCCTAGTGGTTACATCTTCTTTAAGATAAGAGTAAAGTGTGCCGGGTATAGGGGTGAAAGAAGCAGTTGGTATAACACCATTAATGCTAAATGACCCAATACTATTGGTTTTCATTATTACATTTATATAATGCGTAACAACTGAACTCTGTCCCGGCGGCACAAAATTTTGATGTGCAGAAAATACCGTTATATCATTGATAGTTTGCTCTATCGGGTTTAATACAATCATTTCGGGGTCAGAAAGTGTAGCAGGATTGCCGCAACTCTGTGTTAGAATGTATTGTACCAGTTGTACTGGCTTATCAGCCTGTATATAGGTGGGCTTAGACGTGCCGTACTGATAATAATTGCCAGTAACATTAAGCCCGGTTAAAGTAGTTGTAACGCCGTTCTCGGTTTTTGTTACTACTGTAGTTGGGTCATTTACAAATACCCTAATACTATCAACATTATTATCTGTGGGTGCTGTGGCTACTTTTTTTAATGGCCCTGTTAAAAAGCTTTTCCCCCAAGCCCCCAGGGGAAAAATCTGTTGGAACAAATTATCTCCGCTTCCGGCAGAACCACAGCCAAAGGCCGACCATGTAGTAGCCGAAAAAACTCCAATTGGGTTACAATCTGTTCCGGTAGAAATAGACTTTATTCTTGTGCCGGACATATCGGCACTTTGTGCAAATTGCAATTGATACACATCGCCAACATTAGGCAATATAACGGTAAAGGGTATGCCTACCGGGTGATTGCCATTAAATACTGTTGCCGTAGGTGTTATCTCTACCTGAGTGTTGACTTTAGAGGCAATTATATTTATTTCGCCTAATGAAGTACTTGGTCCCCCGTTGCCCATGCTGGGTACTATATATTCCTTGCCCCAAACATTTGTAGGTAAAACAAGGGTTGCCCCCGACCGGGCCGACCTGATAATATGTGCATACACCACTACCGGCTGCAGAGCAGTAATGTGTATAGCAGCAACAGTCTTTACCCCATCTCTTAGCCTGTTTAAATGTACGTAAGTATTAGTGCCAATTACATTAGTGCCTGTGCCCGATTGGTTGATAAAGTGTGGAGTGATTGAATTAGCCGTTACTGTAAAAGGTATGTTGGAGCCATTGATAGTGATAGTACCTGACGTATTCACATCACTGGTGATGTACAACCCCATTACTGATAAAGTACTATCTATATGTTGAGGATAACTTACCCAAAAATCTTTTCCCTTATTGCTAAAATCCTGGCCATAGCCAGTCATTGCAATAATTGAGATTATGGCAAGCAGAAACGGTCTTTTCATTTTTTTGTTATAAGCGGCGGAGCACAAGCTAATATATTAATTCGTTAATCAGATGCAATTTTAAGCGGAAACGCAGGCTGAAAAATTAAAATATCTTTATCTAAATACTATTATAAAACAAGTTCAACAACTCAATAACACCTTGGGCATTTCTGGCTGTATTTATTGCCAATAATGAACCCTAACATAATCTCATTAGTGTTATTGGTATAAGTCCTTAACCTTGATGTGGTGGCTACTTCATAAGAATAGCTAATATTAAATGTGTTGGAAATGTTTAATCCTGCCATTCCGGAGTAACCAGAAATAAGATCGGAAAAGCGGTAGCTTCCTCCTATCCACACTTTATCCTGGTATTGCAATTTGATATTGGTATGCAGGCCAAATAATTGCGGCTGCCAGTATTGTATCATTACAGATGGCATTGCCGAAACATCATCAGTAAGTGCAAAACGATAACCGCCTGTTATAAAATAATTGGGCGTGTAATAGGTACCGTATTTGTCGTTGCTTACAAATTTTGCTTTGCCTGGAATAACATTTAAAACAGATAATCCAACAAAATATCTTGCAGAATATAACCATAAGCCAGCTCCTATTTCCGGCTTTAATTTTTTTAATTCACCGGTGCTTATTCCTATTGCAGGATCGTTGGGGTCCAAATTGGCCCACTCAATTTTAGAACGGTCGAGGTTAACGCTGCTGATACCTGCGCTAAAACCTGCAGCTAAAGTTGTTTTTACACTCAGCGGTTTATGATAAGCATAACTGGCACTTAACGACCAGCGGTTGATATAACCTGCCTTATCATTCATTGCAGTAAAACCAATACCGTGATGGGCTTCCGGTGGCGTATATTCTTCCCATAATTGTTTACCTCTTGGGTTTTCACCCGGCACTTCAAATGAAGTGGCACTGGTACGCAAATCACTTTTGCCAATAGGTGTGTGAATGGTAAAATAATTGGTCACCGGTGCGCCATTGATTCCCGTCCACTGGTTACGGTTACTTAGTTTAATGTCAGTATAATTCTCAATACCGGTTACGGCCGGGTTAAGAATGTACTGGTTTAAAATGTACTGTGTATAAAAAGGCTTTACCTGGGCAAGCGCTATTATACTGCACAAACAACCTGCTACAATCAACGTTATTTTTTTCATGGTTTAGCGTTCTCTTCGTTTCTTTTATAATAATTTCATAAAGCGGTATTCTTATTTCACTAAAGTTACATAACCAGTACTTGGCGGACGGCCATTGCCTGGTTCCAAAATATAATAGTACGTATCAAATGGCAATGGCTTGCCTTTTATTTTGCCATCCCATGGCGTTTTATATCCTCTTGATTCAAATACCAACTGGCCCGATCTTGTAAATACCTGTACCCTGCAATCAGGGTAAGTGCTTAAATAGTCAATTGACCACACATCGTTGATACCATCGCCGTTTGGTGTAAAAGTATTAGGCACTTTTGGTGCTTTTAAAACCTTTACAAATAGTTTATCCGGTGGCGCCGTACAACCGCCCCTGCCCGTAACTGTTAGCGTGTAAGTAATATCGTTCAATATAATATTGGCAGTTGGAGTTGCTAAAGTTACATCGTTCAAATAGGTAGCTGGCGACCACAAATATTGCAAGTCGTTACCACTTACAACAGGCTGCATAGTTGCAGAACCACCCTCCAGCACAACCCTATCTGGACCAGCATCTACTACCGGATAAGAATTTACAGCAAATTGTTGCGTTAATGTATCGCTATTACAACCTTGGCTGTTTATAATGTATAAAGACACCGGATAGGTTTGCGCTGCAGTATACAAATGCTGAACCTGTTTGGTATTGGCGTTTATATTATCTCCAAAATCCCAGAACCACTGTTGCACTGTGCCGTCTAGGCCATCAGTTTTATCGGTAACAGTAACATTATCTCCAATGCAAATGGTAGGTTTATCAAAAACAAATACTGCTTTTGGTTGCGGATGAATAAAGTTAACAATGTGGATAGCTGTTGCATTACAACTACCATTGGTACCTGTAGCACCCGTTACAATTAATTTTACGGTATAAATTCCTGCACTGGTATAAATGTGAGGTGGCGGTGTTTTAGCTGTAGAACTATTCAAAGGATCGCTGGCTAAGCCTCCAAAATCCCACTGATAAGTAATGCCTGAATTATCTGCAATGCTGGAAGTATTGATAAATGATACCGCCGCATTAGGTAAACAAACACTTGTTTGCCCGAATGCAAATGCAGGTTGCGGTATAGGATGTACCGTTACCAGTTGTGTATAAGGCGTGCTCTTGCAACCATAAGTTGACATTGCAGACATTGTTACCGTATAAGTGCCCCAGGTAGCATAAGTATGAGAGAATGTACCTCCAGGTGCAACATTTACGGTTGCCCCATCTCCCATATCACAAATAGTACCGCCCAATGTAACTCCTGCAGGTGCTGTGGATTCATCTTTAAAAACAACAGCATTGCCGTCGCAAACAGGTGTAGCATAAGAGAATTTGGCACTTGCCGTATCCAACACTTTAATATTGCTGCTCATAGTATCAACACAACCTGCAATAGAAGTAAAGGTATATTTAATGGCATGCGTTCCTATTCCAGCTACTTTAGGGCTAAACAAACCTGTAGGGCTTACACCGGCGCCAGAATATGTACCCGTTCCCGTTACACCACCTGTTTCGCTGGCCTGTGTTATCTGGAATGGTGTTGCATCATAGCAGGCATCGGGCATTGCATTAAACTGTACTTTAGGCACAGCGTTAACGGTTACTATTCTCAACTTATCATTGGTACAGGATACACCTGAAAAGGCACGTATCAGTACCGTATAAGGTTTATTTGCCGGGGTTTGAAAATTAGGGTATTTGTGTTTATACACAGTATTCAATGCCGGTGCATTATCAGTTACCACAGTTCCCGGTGCATTTAGGTAATCCCAATATATTTCCAGCTTGGTAATATTGCCTACTGCTATTGTAGAAAGATTTGTAATGGCAACGGTATCGTTTACACACAAAGCAGCAGCATTGGCTACTGAAAAATCTGCCACAGCAGCGCTACTGATAGTAATATTATGTGTAATAGTATCGAGGCACCCGGCCTGGCTACCCGAAATATGTGTAACAGTATAGGTACCTCCAGTGGTAAACTGATGGGTACCGTCTTTAGAAAATTGAATATTGGTAGGGCTTGACGGATCGCCAAAAATCCATTTGTAAGCCGCAGCGTTAGCCACGCCGGTACCAAAAGTACTGTTATCGGTAAAGGATACAATATCACTCACGCAGGCAAGTGCAGGTACATTAAAGTCGGTATGTGGCCTTTCGTTTATAACTACTGTTTTTGTAAAAGGCGCTGCATTACTGCAGCCATTATTGGTAGTAACGGTAAGGCTTACTGTATAACTACCGGCATTGGCATATACATGTGTTGGGTTCTGAGTATTATCTACAGCAGGTCCATCGCCAAATGTCCATGCCCAACCGGTAATGGCACCCACATTAGGCACTGAATTATCAGTAAATGAAATGGTTCTTGTATTACATGATGGTGTACTGAAAGAGAAATTAGCTGTAGGCAAAGGGCGAACAGTAATTGTACCACCAAGATTTGCTTTTACACAACCATTGCCTGTAGTTTGAATATTGTAAGTACCCGTTGCTGATGGGGAACCGATAATGGTAACCACATTACCAGCAACGCTAAAAATTAAACCAGCTGGTAAACCAGCTACGGTTACACCCGTAGCTCCACCGCCAAAAGTATAGCTAATGGGTGCAATAGCCGTATTCACACAAACAGTTTGGCTGGCTGCTGAGCCCGCGTTTAAACTAAGCGTATGATCAGGGTTAACAATAATAGTTCCTGATCCTGCTGGTTTTACACAAGGGCCCGTAGTATTAATGGTAAAGCTATACGTAACAGGAGTTGTTGAGACCACCGTAGGCGCCCCTGTAATTTTATAAACATTGCCCACAACGGATAAGCTTAAGCCTGGTGGTAATCCCGGCCCTGGTGTAAAGGAAATGTTGGCACCGGTAGCACTTCCGCCAATGGTATATTGTATATCAGTAATAGTATTATTAACACAAACTGTTTGATTTAAAGAACCTGGGGCAGAGTTTAAAGTAAGCGTAGCATCAGGCGTTACCGTTATAGTACCTCCTATTGCGGCAGGTACCTGGCATGGGCCGGTAAGGGTGATGCTATAGGTAAAGCTGGCAGGCGGTGTGCCCGTTATGGTTATAAAACCAGGTGTAGAAATTGTGCCTGGCGTATAGGTATAGGTTACTCCCGCAGGCAAGCCGGTTACATTTACCGAAGTTATCGTGCCATTTACCTGGTATATGATATTATCAATGTTAGTATTGATGCATTTGGTTTGATTATTATTACCTGATTGCAATGAAATAGTGGCATCAGGCTGCACATTAATACTGCCTGTTAATGCAGGCGACTGTACCTGGCATGGGCCTACAATAGTAACCGCATAATTTACAGGCCCTGCAGTTGTGTTTGTAGGTGTACCCGATATAGTGAGTTTACCCGGAGTGCCAGGCACAAAGTTATAAACGACACCAGGCGGCAATGGCGAAACTGTTACGCTGGTAACACTTCCGGCAATATCATAAGTTATAGGTGTTATAGACGAGCCGTTTAAGCACAAAGTTTGTGCAGTAGTGGCTGTTGCAGAAGTTAAAGCAATGGTAGCATCTGAATTAACGGTAATGGTGCCCGTTAGTGGCGGTGCGTTTACACAAGTACTAACTGTGTTTACGGTATAGTTATATACCCCTGCTACTGTTGGAGCACCCAGAATAGTAAAAAAGTGAGTAGTTGCATCGTAAGTGCCAGTTACGCCTGATATAGCAGGCACAAAGGTTACCGTAGCATTGGTAGCTCCCCCTCCTACCAAATAAACAACCTGGGATATATTGTTGTTTACACAAACAGGCTGGTTTGGTGTACCGGATTGCAAACTAAGTGTAGCGTTATCGGTTACTGTAATAGAAACATTAAGTGGTACAAACGCAGGGTCCACACATCCCCCCGCAGGTTTTATAGAAAAATTATATACTCCACTTGAAGTTGGTGTACCTAATATGGTATATACACCTGCGTTAAATGTTCCATTTACACCTGGAGGCAAGCTACCAGTTGCCAACACAACACCAGTGCCTCCGGTAGTTACATTATAAATAATATTATTGAGTAATGGAGAATTAACACAAACTGTTTGATTTGTAGACCCGGATTGTAAACTCATAGAAACATACGGGCTTACGTTAACCGTTACTGTACCGCTGACATTTCTTAAACATACCGCCGAACTTGAATTTCTTACACTATGTAAAGTAACTGTAACAGGGCCTACCACATTAGTAGGAATGTTAGTTAAAGTATAGCTAATGCCAACGCTGGTAACGGGCGGTTGTATAGTACCATTAATATCATAAATAAATTCATAAGGCGCCTGCCCACCCGTACCCGTTATGGTAATATTAGGCGATGGTGCATTAACACAAACAGTAGTGCTGCCGCTTATAGTAGCATTAGGCAAGTCGGGTACAATTACATCATGTGTAATGGTATTGCTTACACAGCCGGGAGTGGTAATATTATAATATTGAACATGGTAAGTACCCGGGCCGGAAAAAATATGCGTTGGATTTTTTAAATGGGAAGAATCATTTGGCCCACTTGAAGGATCTCCAAAATGCCATATCCATTGATAAGTTGGTTTGGTGCTGGTAGTTTGATCATTAAATGCCACGGGTTCTAAAGGGCAGCCGGGGTTAAACCATAAGTAATCGGTGTTGGGTGGTGCTGAAACTTCTATTTGAAAATCAAAATCCTGTGAGGTTCCGCAACCTTCGTTACTGCTTTTATAGGTAGTAATTGTTACTGTATAAGTACCCGGAGTATTAAAAGAATAGCTTGTTGGTAAAGAATACCAGTTTACCGGTTTGCCATTTCTTATATTGGTTGAATCTATAGTTGGGTTAATGATGCTTATAGGGAAATTATTTGGCGAAATTGCAGTGGTAGTATTAATACTCCAGTGAATGGAATCAAAATTTGATGTTGCTGTTGCGGGTACAGGAAAATAAACTTTGAATGTAGTAGGCGCTCCAATACAAACTGAAGGAGTTGGTTCAACACCATACGGAGTATTAACTTCTAATTTTTGGTTTAAATCTCTAACATTTGTTCCTGCGGAATAAGCATAAGATTCAGTGGCAGCATATCCATAAGCAATGGCATTAAAACCGGAATCCGAAACCAAGGAGTGGCTTGTTTCACTTACATACGCCAAATATAAATAAGCATAATTGGGGTCACCTGGATGTGTAACCCATGAACTGGACGCAATAGTGTTACCATCAAATTTAAAAGAAGATACTGCTGTGCCTGTATTATGAATGACCACATGAATATGATGTTGATGCCCGCTGGTATTTCCTGCTAATAAGTTGGTGCTTACAAGTGTTACTTTATCAATATTTTGTTCTACAGGATTTAAAATTACCATATCAGGATCATATGCATTACCATTATTTCCAGCGCAACCTTGCGATGTAAAATATTGCGAAACCGAGATAGGCAAATCTGATACTATAAGATTTGGAATGTTATTAAAAAACGTGTAATATCCATTAATAAAAGATGCTGAAGGTACTGTCACACCATTTACACTAACCGTTGCAGTATTGTCTGGCCGCATTATTCTGTAATAATTATTGGGGTTGCCATAACTAGGTACTGTTAGGTATCTTTTACCAAAACTGGTCGCTGGGTATAACTGTTGATATAAGTTATCTGAACTTCCCGACGTACAACCAATATTTAATTTTCCACTACCAGAAAAAACGGCAATTCTTTTACACCCCCCTGTGCCTGAGGCTACTGATCTAACGGATGTACCCGAAAGATCTACACCATTATTGCCAGTTGTTATACCTAATACCTGGTACACTTCCCCTTTATTAAGTGCTACCACATTTACACTATTTGGTGCCCACCCTCCTTTTGTAGTAGCTGTAGGTATAATTTCCACATTGGTATTATCTTCAACTGCTACTATTGTTATATATGAAGAAGCATTAGTTTCATTTGAAGTTTGATCAAAACTCATCGCATAATATTGCTTTCCCAAAACAGGGGCTGGCAAACATAAAGTGGCAGCACTGGCAGCTGACCGGGTAATAAAAGAATAAACTACAATTGGACTTACAGAAGTTACATGTATAGCCCTATTTAAAAACTTACCATCAGCATTTACAAAATAAGCATTGGGAATAGTAACATTGATTACTTGGTTTGCATTTACGGTACCGCTATATATTGTAACACCTCCATAAATTTCAACAGTAAATGCGGTAGTAACATTCGAAGTAATATTAAGCGTCATTGAAGGGGTACCACCTGAATTCACCATTCCCACATGGTAACTGTAAGCAAGCCAGAATTCCTTACCGGCATTACTAAAATCTTGGCTAAAAGCAAATAATGAAATGAACGAAGCAAATAATACTACTAAAAATTTTCTCATGCGTTTAGTTAAATACGATTGTCAATAAAAACATTCCCGATATATACGGATGCTGGCTTTGGGAGAAGGTTTGGCTTCAGAGGATAAAATGAAATAGTAGGTTTTTAACAGAGAAAGGAAGACATAAATCTACAGAAAAAGACGGAGGAAAAGCAGGCGTTAACAAACTATTTTTTATATCAATACCTTATAAAAATTTTATTAAATATGGCGAAAATAATATGCAAGATATTTTTGCCGGGGAATTGTAGCAAAAAAATGAGCTTGATTGCTTCCCAAAAAAGTAAAGTGAGGGTAGCTCAATTAATTTGAGTGGGGTAGGTATTAAATGTAAAAACAAATAAAAAACTATACCTTTTCTGTAGTCAATTAACACTCATTTGTCGTCTATCTTACCAAAAACAAAAAAGCCACATAGAAATGCGGCCTTTGTTAAGAATCTTTCGATTCTGTAACCCCCAAAGAAAACTTCGTAAACCAAGCACTAACAACGTTTACATTCCTTCGGAGGTTTTATATAAACGATAGAGTTAGGTTTTTATTTTGCTGGTGTTAAAATATCGCTAATTATTTCATCGCCATTTGCCGAAACGTGGCACAAACGATAATAATATTTAATACGTTTTGTGTCTTTTAATTTTTCTGTATAGATGTATTGATCACCTTGCTGGCTGGGGTCATTGCCCAATACGAGGGCAATAGTTGAAAACTGTACTTTGTTGGTGCTGCGTTGTACCTTCCAGTAATTAGTTGCAACAGTTCCGTTAGTTGCCCAGTTGATAATAAGTTCAGAATTGTTTTCATAAATGCCAAGGTTTTTTATTTCAATAATTCCGGTATCTGATTTTGGTTGTGCAAAAGCCTGTATAGTAATAAAGGCAATCATCATCAATACATAGATTCTCTTTTTCATTGTTTCGTTGTTTTGAATGTCCGTTTCAATATTTGCGGATAAGGCTTTGCAACGAATAGGGCTTTAAAACTACACTTAATTCAGGAAAAAGGAGGTTGCCGGTCGGGTAAAACCAGCAACTCCTGCTGTCCTTTTGTGCTTGGTTATAATTAGTTTTTAATAATCTTTTGTGTACCAGCTACAACACCATTCATTGTTAAGCGGGCAATGTACATTCCAGGTGCAAGCTTAGAAAGGCCATCCAGCTGTATTGTAACATATCCTTTGCTCACTTCTACTTGTTTGCTCAATACTGTTTGTCCGTTGGTACTTAAGACGTCAATTTGTACCGATCCGTTGTATGCTGCTGTAAAACGTACATTTAAATTTTCGGTGAAAGGGTTTGGCGATGTTTGCATAACCACGCCTTCTGTTGCTTTTAATTTTACCACCAAAGTGTTGGTATAGCTGAAAGTTCCGTTATTATCTACTTGTTTAAGACGGTAGTAAACCACTGTCTTGGTTTGTAAATCAGCAGAATTGTCTTTATATTGATAATTAGTTTGGTTGCCATTTGCAAAACCATCTAATACTATTGCAATAGTGCTAAAATTAGTACCGTCAAAAGAACGCTCTACTTCAAAATGGCTATTGTTGATTTCTTGTTCTGTAGTCCATTTTAAAATTACTGCTTTATCAACTACAGTTGCACCAAAAGCGCTGTATTTTACAGGTAAAGCTCCAGTTGCATAGTTAAATCCTTTAAAGTAAATACCTTTCTGCCTGCTTACTGCCTGGTTGGTGCCATTATTTGCACCAGCTCTGTAAGTAAAACTTGGAATGTTGGTATTAGATACGGTAAACATTACTTGTTTTGCACTTGTATCAACGCCATCATATTCATTTCCTGCAACATTAGTGGCTAAATATTCATTACCAGTTTTTACCACGTTAATTTCTAAAGAACTGGATTGATAAGATAAAACCGCACCAGCTCCCATATTAAGTGCATCTTCTTCATGCATACTTCCACTACCATCTATATCCATAGCCGTAGCAATAACCTGAGCTGCTGTTTTTGAAGTACTGTCAGCACTGTTAAAAAAAGCTATTTTAAACTCCACCATGCCATTGCTATTCTTAGGAACAGCAATCTTTGGAGAAAAAGCTTCCGGCTTAGTAGTGGTGTTGTCATCTAATATATCAACTGAAGCACCTCCGGTAGCAGCAACAATTGTAACTTCTGCATAAGTACCGGCAGTAACATTGTTAAACCTGTACTTAGCGCCAATTGCTTTATCCACACCGCTAAACAATGTTGGAGTAGCATTAAAGTTAAAGTCAGTACTAGGAGTATTATTAGTACTTTGTCCTTTTGATGTTGCGAATGTAAATAGTATAACTATAGATAATACAGCATACTTGATAAATGTAGAATTAGTTTTCATTTTCTTGTGTTTAATAAGGTTTCAGAATTGACAGAGGTAGCTGTCGAAAAATTGGGTGGCTCTTGAGAGGAGAATTGGGTTCAGATTAGAAATTTACAATAACCGAGGTAACCGTCATTCGTAATTTCATCACAAACATAATACGCTTTTTCGGAAACCGCAAGTTTTTTACGCCGTAATTTTACGGCACATTGAGGAAAAATACGAATTCCACAGTTTTATTGAATAATTTCTACTAGATACCGTTCAGACTGTTAGATGATATCTAACATTTAAACGTAATAAGTTTCGAAAATATTTATTTTACTCCGATTTATTGAATAAAAGTTGATAAAAATCAAGATTTAGCTACGTTTTTAAAACAGCAAATCTACTATACCAGATGCAGGGAAAAACGAGGTGTTTTACTACTTATCTACCCAGTTGAGGTTGGGTAATGATACGTTTGGACTACGACAGATCGGTAAAAAATACGATAACGGGCTATTGCAAACTTCATTTATTTATGTTATGTTTGAACTGCCATTTTAACACATTACTGGCTGAAAAGATTAAATTGGGTAGTATTCTGATTGAGGCTTGACTTCCAGGTTGTTTACAAAAATTTATACAGTCTTTAAAAAACAAAAAGAAAAGCACTTTTATATAGAATAAATAAGCGCTAAGTTGTCTTTAACAAAATTAAATAGTAGATATATTATATAATATACTATAAACCAGTTAATTAATTGTAAAAATTATAAACTCTTCTCAGCTCCTCTCTATTTTACAATATTAACTACTATTCAACCTTATAATTGATAATTCATAAAGTTAATTATAACGCATAATTAATTGTAAATTAATATTTTAATATAAAATATTAAATGCTAAATAAAATACCTAATTTGAATATTCAAAAACCAAGCCCTTTTTAAACAATATGCTAATGGCGTTAGCAAAACTTTAGTTGTTGGTTAAGGCAACTCTATACCACTTCCCACAAACCGATTCCAAAAATCTTCGCAAAATCTCCTCCTTAGTGGCTGATTGTTGCCTCTCTCCTCCCCTGCCATAGTTGCAGATTCTTAAAAACTTAGCAGGTTACCTTTTGCCGTAACTCGCATTAACCTCTCCCGATTATTGACAAGTATAAACACCGAATGAATGTTAGAATTTAAAAACTTAAAAGACCTAATGACTAAACTTGGGGACGAAAAAGTCTGCCGAGAATATGTCGAAGAGATGCGTTGGGGAGGCAATCCAGTATGCCCTCATTGCGGAGCTTTTAAGCCTTATAAATTGAAGGATGGTAAAACCTACAGGTGTAAAGAGAAAACCTGCAAACGTGATTTTACTGTTTCGGTGGGGTCAATTTTTGAGAATTCTAAGATTCCTTTGTCTACTTGGATGGCTGCAATATTCATTTTGACTGGTCATAAAAAGGGTATTTCAAGCCTTCAATTAGCCAGAGATTTAGGGGTTACGGGTAAAACTGCGTGGTTTATGAACCATAGAATTAGGCTGATTATGGGTCAACCGGAGGAAGAATTACCTCCTTTGGAGTGCATAGTTGAGGTTGATGAAACCTATGTCGGAGGCAAATTTGCCAATATGAACCGTGGTAGAAGGAAGAAATTTCAAGATTTGGGCATAGATAATAAAGTGGGTGTAATGGGTATGGTGCAAAGAGATGGCAGGGCAAAACTTACTGTAATAGGTGGCAATACGTTTAAAGATGTGGTACGTGATAACGTGGATAATGCCGCCGTAGTGGTTACAGATTCGCATATTTCCTATGTAGGATTAGCCCAAGAGTTTGCAGCACACCTTACAGTTAACCATTCTAAAAGCCAATATAGGGACGGTATAGCCTTTACAAATACCGTGGAAGGATTTTTTTCTTCCTTGAAACGCTCCATCTACGGCATATACCATTCAGTAAGCCCAAAACACCTTCACCGCTATTGCGAAGAAACCAGCTACAGGTACAATACTCGCAAAATTTCCGACAAAGACAGATTCAATCTTACAATACAAAACTCTAAAGGAAGATTAAAGTATAAAAATCTTATCGAAAAGAAATAATACCGTATTACTACCTATTCTTTTTATTAATCTAAAAAACTATATTTATGTTTAAATTTCATAAAATGATTGTTCGTTTAAAAGAATTAGAATTAGAAAAATTCAGATGTTTTAATTCTAAGGCTACAATAAAATTTGAAAAGCTAACAATAATTACAGGAGCCAATAGTAGCGGGAAAAGCTCAATTCTGCACGCTATCGCAGGGCTATCTCAATCGTCTGAAATGCCCGTTAAATTTTCTTTAAATGGGAAATATACCAATATGGGCGATTTTAACGAAATATCCAATAAACATAACCCTTCAAACCTGATTACGATTGCCACGAAATTTAATAGTCAAGACATTGATTACTCACTTAAAACAGTTTGGAAAAGAGATAATACTAATTATTTGCCAGAACTTAATGAACTCGATTTTTCGGCTCCCTTTTTTCGATTACACATAAAAGATAAATTATTAAATTTTAATTATAATCCTGATTTAGACCCCTTAGCAACAGAGGAAAGTAGAAAGGATTTTTTTGAGAGGTCAATAGCCTCTTTTAACATGAATAATAATACTAAAAAAATACCAGCTGAAAAGAGAGCAAAAGAACTTGTTAAATTTAAAAAATTTCTTACAGAATTTTACAAAAAAACTTATGTGAGAAACTTAAAACTGTCCTCTCTTAGTAATGCTGATACTGTTCGAGCCGAAATTTCAAAAAAGATGAATTTTAGATTAGACTATTTTTCAAATGCACTGCTATCCAAATTAATTGAAGACTTTGATTATAGATTTAATCTTATAAGTTCCTTTAGACTTTACCCTAATCGAACCTATTTAGAAGCATCAAGGGACAAATCCAAAGTAGATAAGTTTGGGGATGGGTATTTAGACCAAATTATGATATGGGAAAAAACCAATAACCCGAAACTGAAAGAACTTGAAAAACATCTTAAAGAAATTGGAATACTTACTTCACTAAGTTCAAAGCGAATTGGCGGTGGCAGATATGAACTGCAATTAAAAATTAATGATAAGGGAGTATTATCTGCATTAGCCGATGTCGGTTTTGGTGTCAGTCAATTTTTACCTATTATGGTAGCGGATTTACAATTACCCAAAGGTTCTACATTAATGATTGCTGAACCAGAAATTCATTTGCATCCAAATATTCAGGCAAAATTCGGCGATTATATCGTAGAGCAAGTAGAAAAAAAAGATAAAAATTACATTATAGAAACTCATAGCGAATATTTTTTAAATAGACTAAGGCTTGCTATTGTGAAGGAGGAGTTACAAGAAAAAAATTTATGTGTCTATTATTTAGAGAATGATGGGCAAGACGTAAAAATTCATAACCTTGTTTTTACGAAAAATGGAGCCATTAAAAATGCTCCAAAAAGTTTCTTTGAAACATACATGACGGATTTAAAAAAAATAGCACTTGAAGTTAAAATATGAAAGATATATTTATTGATGCTGATATTGCGAATACCTTTGCTAACACGCAGGATTCTCACAAAGTTGAATTAATTGAATGGCTTTTAAAAAATAAAGATGCGTACCTGGTTATTTCCAATGCACTAAGAGGTGAATATATAAATGGTAACACAGACTGCGATAAGATTTATTCAATAAGATGTATTTATTTTGAACTTCAGAAAGAAGACAGAATTAATCCTATATCTAATGAAGAAATAAAAAAGTTTCAGCAACAATTTTTCAATTGGGGGACTATAACTTGTAAAAGAAAAGGCTCTCATGACCCTGAACATATTGCATGCATTTTTTTATCTAACAGGCGAATGGCTATAGTAAAAGACGGGAAATTTCATAAAGATTTGCTCAATTTTCATCCTAAGAAAAAAGTAAAAGGACAAAAATTGATAGTTACTGATTGCGCTAGTAAACTAAACTATAAATAATTGAAAAAAAAGTCAAAAAAAGATATTCCTTTATTACTTAATATGACTTTTGAGCAAGCAGTTAAGAAGGCTTTAAATACCCCTTTGCCGCAAAAGGGAAAAAAGAAAGGTAAATAATTAAACTACCTAATTAAAATTATATGGGATTAAAAAATATAGCAGAAAAAAAAGCCGCTGCAAAACCACGCATTTCTGTAAATAAATTAGCCGAGTATCTTGAAGCTATACCTACAAGAAGAAAAAAGATTGTTGAAGATGCAAAATATCCTGAAAAGTTTATTGTAACAAGGTATAAAGATGCAAGAGATATTATTACAGGTTTTTTATCTGGCGAAATGGATGAAGATGCAGTACTTGAATCTATTGATAGCTTAAACGATAAAGAATCAGAAACGGAATTTCAGGAACAAGATAATAGGTTATCTGCTGAATCTTTAGATTCACTTTTAGAAACTAACATTTCTATTTTAGAAGATTGTACGGTTGAACCTTTTGATGGTGATAACGAATTGGTAGAAATATCTGGAGTTGATATTAGTGTAAACCCTGATTTAATAGTAACTAAAATGGTGAATGATGAGTTGCATTTTGGTGCTATAAAGCTGCACATATCTAAAACGAATAACTTATCGGATGAAAGTCAAAAAATTGTGGCTGTATTGCTATACCTATTTGCTGATAAATTCATTAAGGGTGCAGGGGATAAAGCAAGCCTAAAATTGTGTTTTTCATTTGATGTATTTAAACAAAGTCTGGAAAGCTGCCCAACTTCATTTAAGCATCGATTGAAGAAAATAGAAGCTGCTTGCGAAGAAATAGCATTATGGTGGGATAAATTATGATGTTTTATTTGGTGGCAATCATAGCAAAGAGTTTGAAAGTTGGATAAATCACAAGCACCTCCTCCCATGAATACGGGTAAAATATGGTCTGCTTCCCACTTATCGGATATTAAACCACAATGCACACAACCGCCTTTGTCCCTATTAAATACAGCTTGTCTAATTACTGAGTTATCCCCTTTTACAATAGCAAACTTTATATAAGCGGATTGCCTACAATCGTCAGAATCCCATTTTCTTCTATTGGATTGTAACTGCTTGCCGCAACCACAGGCGCACTTATTTTCTATTGATGGGAATACTTGATTTAAAGTTAAACCTGTTTGATACCTGTTGTAGGTGTTCAGCATCATTAAAGTGTTTTAGGCAATATTTGGTTTTTAGAGAAAGTGTTATAACTTTGCTCTATCAACCCTAAAACGTCTTAACGATTAAATTATTTCAAGGGAGTAGCTGAGAACTGCTCCCTTTAACATTTTGCAAAGCTAAGCAATATTTTCAAAAGTTACATTATGGCAAAATCTACCAAAAAAAAACATTGGATTAAATCAGAATGGAGCATGGCTATAATAGGGGCTTTATTCAGTTTGATTTTTACCATTATTTATGATTATTTTAAAAGCAATCCATTTCTTAGTACCATAGGCAAGTTTTTTAAGTTTATCTACCATTCGATTATTGGATTTCTAACCTTTGACATTAAGGTATGGTGGATTTTATGTTTTTTTATTGTTCTTATAATTGCTATTTGCTTGATAAATGTGTTTCAAAAAAATGACACAACCATTAAAGAAGAATTACCAAAATTTATAGAATATAAAGAAGACTGGATAAAAGGATATGATTTTAAATGGAACTGGTATAAAAACAATGGACAATGGACTCTTGGGCACATTACAGTCAAATGCCCTAAATGCCAAACCCCAATGAATCCCAACTACGCCCAATACTATAGATGCCCACGGTGTAACCACGAACCTGAAAATCAGATAATGATGAATGATATTAGAAGCATAATAATTGATAATTCCAATAGGATGGTTGAAAGTTGAACTATTTTAAATTTCATTTTAATTAACGAATGCCCCTTTGCTTAAAAAAGGAAAACAAAAAATAAAATTTAACTCGGTCTTAATTCTGGGAAATATTGGGATATATCAACTCCATTAAAAAAAACGGAACAATAAATAATATCGTCTTGTAGCAAGATACTTTTTTCCGCTCGTATCACATTTTGCAATTCTATTTCTTTATTTAAAATCAAATTCTCAAGCCTGTTTTTAGCCAATAAATTATAGTTAACACCTTTCCCATTGAAAGAATATCCCATAATTTTTACTTTCGACCCTCGGAACTCACCCCACTTCCATCCTGTGACTTGGATTGTGTTACCATCGATTATATGTGTTACTGTAAATGGCATCTATTTGTGAAATTATACTTTTTAATCTATTTATTAATTGGTGAATTGATAATTTTATGTTCTTTCTGCAATTCTTTTTCACGGTTCTTCTTTGCAACCTCTTCCTTTGTTTCAATTACAGCCCATGCAACTTGGCGTAAAATCAATATACCCCCCAGTTCACATACAAAACTTGCAATTAGCAAAAAGATTGATAAATGGCGTGAACTATTATACATAAAGCAATCCTTGTCTTTGACTAAAATGTGAAGCATCAAAAAGGCGAGAGCAAAAAACAGAGATAGGAAAATTCTTAAAATTTGCCATTTCGGATTTAGGAGATTGCTTTTACGAGTAATATTTTTATTCGTTTTCTTGATTGCTTTGTTACTTTCTTCAATAATACCATCAAATAAATTTCCAGAATTCATTTGACCACGAAGAATCTCTTCTAATTGCCGCTTTTCTTCA
>Ga0265327_10000195_pt1 | contig 128364 bp, 131 predicted proteins | sample 41621metaG_FD_202089 | JGI IMG/M metagenome (GOLD analysis project Ga0265327, IMG submission 202089) | Rhizosphere microbial communities from Carex aquatilis grown in University of Washington, Seatle, WA, United States - 4-16-21 metaG | ecosystem: Host-associated > Plants > Roots >... | reverse complement strand
TCACCTGTGAACGTCTACGACATAGAGTAGGACTCGTGGCCACCGGCACCGACGACGAGCAGCTGCTTGAGCTTGCGCTGTCCGCCGGTCGTGGTGACCAATCCGCCCTCGAATCTTTGGTCAAGGCGACCCAGGGTGACGTGTGGCGATTCGTCGCCTACCTGGCCGATACCGGTGTCGCCGACGACCTCACCCAGGAGACATACCTGCGGGCCCTCGGCGCGCTCCCACGGTTCGCCGGGCGCTCGACGGTGCGCACCTGGCTGCTGTCGATCGCGCGCCGCGTGGTCGCCGACCACATTCGTCACTTGAAGTCGCGGCCACGTATTGCGCACGGTGCCGACCTTGAGGAAGCCTCGCTGCGCCGCCCGACACATCGGTTCGAGGAGTTGGTGGAGCTCAAGTCGCTGCTGGCTGCGCTCGACGACGACCGGCGCGAGGCGCTGGTGCTCACGCAGGTTGTTGGGCTGTCCTATGCCGAGACGGCGGATGTCTGCGGCTGCGCGATCGGCACCATCCGGTCGCGTGTGGCCCGAGCCCGCGATGAGCTGATCGGCTGGTCCGAGCCCGAGAATTTGACCGGCTAGCGCGACAAACGCTCGGCGATTTCCCGGAGGTTGGACTCCATACCCACCTGCCATTCCTGCAGACGGCGCGACACGATGCTGCTGGTCAAGTTGGACACTCCGTACGACGATCAGCTACGCACCCTTGATCGGCTGTTCGCTTTGCTCTAGAGCGCGGCCACCGCGCTGGTGATCGGTGTGGGCCCTTCGGTGAGGAACAGGATCTGGTGCGTTGTGTTGGGAGCCGTCAGCAGCCCCGCCACCACCGCCGCGACATCGGCCCGCGAGACGGACCCGCGCTCGATCAGGCTGGCCGACAAGGTAACTGAACTGGTCGGTGCCACGTCGGTGAGTAGGCCCGGGCGCAGGATTGTCCAGTCCAAGCCGTCGCGTGCGCGTAGGTCTTCCTCGGCGGCTGTTTTCGCGATCACGTAGGCGATCCACGATTCGTCACCCTCGGTCGGCGCAGGCTCCCCGGCGCCGAACGCGCTGATCTGAATGAACCGGCGGATCTGCGCGTGTTCTGATGCGCTGGCCAAGAGAACGGCGGCGGCCCGGTCGACGGTGTCCTTACGGGCCGGCCCGCTGCCAGGTCCGGCACCGGCGGCGAAGACCGCGGCATCGGCCCCCGCCAAGGCCGCGGCGACGGTTTCTGTGTCGGCCGATTCCAGGTCTAGGACCAGCGGCTCTGCACCCCACGTCCGGACATCGGCGGCGTGATCGGGATTGCGGATCAGCGCGACGGCAGTGTCGCCGCGTGCCGCCAGCAGGCGGATGAGATGCGCGGCGATCTGCCCGTGACCACCGGCGATGACGACCTTCTGCGGCATGGTGTTCCCTTCGTGAGCCCTCGACCGACAACTCCGACGGTAGTTCGGGCATTCCCGGGCGGGGGATTCTCACAAGGTGCGCTTGTTAGCTGTCAATCATCTTTTGTTGGCTTTGGTGAGGGCGAACCCATAGCGTTGAAGCTTGCCCGACATGGGCGACTGACTGCTACGAGGAGTAGACATGGTCGACATTCCACAGACAATCGATCCGGTTCAGCCCTACCGGCCGCAGGAGCGGCCGCTGGCGGGGAAGGTCGCGGTGGTCACCGGGGCCTCGGCCAACATGGGTGCGGCACTTGCACAGACGCTGGCCTACGACGGCGCTCACATCGTGGTGCACTACCGCAGCGATGACAAGGCAGCGAAGGCCGCGCACGTCGTTGAGCAGATCCAGGAGTGGGGCGGCGAGGCGCTCAGCTTCCAGGCCGATCTTTCTGTTCCGGACAACTGCACCAAGCTCGCCGACGCCACCTTCGAGGCGTTTGGCCGCTGGGACATCCTGATCAACACCGCGGGGACGATCGTGCGGAAACCCTTGGCGGACATCACCGAAGACGAATATGACGGTGTTCTTCATGATGCGCGAGGCGGCGCGCCGGATGGCCGACAACGGGGGGATCCTGAGCTTCGTCACCACCATGGTTGGGGCGCTAGCGCCCACCTACAGTGCCTACGCCGGATCCAAGGCCCCCGTGGAGCATTTCACCAAGGCGCTGGCCAAAGAGGTTGGTGGCAGGGGGATCACCGTCAACTGCATCGCACCAGGCCCCTTGCAGACGAGCTTCTCTATCCCGCCGAATCCGACGAGAACATCGGATGGCTGGAGTCGATGAGCATCAACGGCCAGATCGGTCGCGGCGATGACATCATGCCGGTGGCCAGGCTGCTGGTGCTGCCGGAATCGGGGTGGGCCACGGCCCAGACAATTTTCGTCAACGGCGGCATCATCTCCACCATCAATTAGCTGACGGGGTTACCTACACTGGCAGTGTGCGGAGAAGTGTCGAGAACATAGCTTGATCCCGGTCACCATCGTCTCCGGCTTCTTGGGCGCCGGCAAGACAACGCTGCTGAACAACCTGTTGCGCAACACCCTGGGTGTGCGAATCGGTGTGGTAGTCAACGACTTCGGTGCCATCAACATTGACGCCATGCTGGTCGCCGGTCAGGTCGACTCGGCCATGACGATGTCCAACGGATGCCTGTGCTGCACCGCTGAGGATGACGAACTGGGCGCGATGCTGACCACTCTCGCCTGCCGGGATATCGACGCCATCGTCATCGAGGCGAGCGGGCTGGCCGAGCCGCTGCCGTTGGTGCGCATGGTGCTCGCGGCGACGGCCGAGGACCGCCGGATCGGTTACGGGGGGCTGGTCACCGTCGTCGACACCGCCCAGTACGAGGACGTCGCGGCCCGGCATCCCGAGATCGTCCAGCACCTGGACTTGGCAGATCTGGTGGTTCTCAACAAGATTGACCTGGCCGATGCGGGAGACCGCACGCACCTGCGTGCCGTCGTCGAGGAACGTAACCCGCGTGCGTCGATCGTGGAGACCGTCGGGGCCGATGTCGACCCCCGGCTGCTGTTCGACAAGAAGGAACGCCCTGCGCCGGTCGGTCAGCTCTCGCTTGAGGACCTCATTCGCGAGGGACACGGTCATGAGCACCACGCCCATCACCACTACGAGACGGTGGAGTTCGCCACCGAGCAGCCGCTGCATCCGCGGCGGCTCATCGAGTTCCTCGACAGCCAGCCCGCCGGCGTCTATCGCATCAAGGGGCTGGTGCGGTTGGGCGACAAGATGCTGGCCGTGCACACCGTGGGAGACCACATCAGTATCAACAAGGTGGCCAAACGAACCGATTTCTCGTCAGGGGCGAGTCTGGTGCTCATCGGCACCCACCTGGACGGTGACACCATTACCGAACGTCTGCGCGTCCTCGTGGACGATCCTCCCGATCCCGACCACCAACGATCGATGCTGGTCCTGGGAAAGTATTTGCGCTAATCAGACGCCGCGTCTACTGTTGTTCACGTGCTGTACTTCTTCGGTCATCTCGTAGTAGCAACCCGCAGCGGGGTCTGATCCAGACCGACCCCTCGCTGTGGGTCGAAGCTACTACCTGTCGGTCACCTCCACCTCGGATGAAAGACCGGAACATGTACTCCCACACAACAATTTCCCCGCAGATCGATCCGTTCACGGCCCGCTTCGGCGTCCCGCTGCCGCGCGGACTGCGCGAAGAGGCAAGCGATATGTCCTGGGCCTCGTTCTGTCAGACCTATGAGCGCAGTGGTGGCGCGTTGAGACTGGGCCAGTGGTCCGAGGCCAACGGCACCTACCAGGCGACGCTGGCGATCGACGAGTGCATCGAATCATCAACAGTCAGCGCCTGCGGGCCCATGGCGGCACTGACCGCCATGCTCTCCGAACGTGGAATACAGATGGAAACGCTCAGCTTCCACCAGCTGCACGACGGCGATGAGACGTGCACCTTCGTCTACGGCACCAACGGCAGCGGCACCGCGTGGGCGATGGGCCGCGCCCACGACGCCACCACGTCCTCGCTCAAGGCGGTCACCGCCTGTGCCAACCGTCTGGCCTGTTAGCGACCCACACGCTCAGTGCAAGGGACGCAGGACTATCGGCATGCCGTCGATGGGCAGCGGCATGCCGGCGTAGTCCCACTTGGCCTGGTAGTTGGGGTGGGCCAGCTCAAACCGGTACCGCCGAAGCAGTCGGTGCATGATGGCCTTGATCTCCAGCTGACCGAACACCATGCCGATGCACTTGTGCGCACCCCCGCCGAACGGTGAGAACGCGTAGCGGTGACGCTTGTGCTCGTTGCGCGGTTCGGAGAAGCGGTCGGGATCGAATGTGTCCGGATCCGTCCACAACTCGGGCAGCCGGTGGTTCATGCCCGGCCAGATGTTGATCATGGTCCCGGCCGGGATGTGGAATCCGAGCAGATCGGTATCGCGTACCGCGGAGCGGATATTGAACGGCAGCGGGGTGACGAGGCGCAGCGCCTCGTTCATCACCAGGTCCAGGCTCTCCAGCTTCTCCAATGCGTCGATGTCCAGCGGGCCGTCGCCCAGGCGGTCCGACTCATCCCGAACCCGTTCCTGCCATTCGGGATTGGCGGCCAAGTAGTAGGCCATGGTCGTCGTGGTCGACGTGGTGGTGTCGTGCGCGGCCATCATCAAGAAGATCATGTGGTTGACGATGTCGGTGTCAGAGAAGGCGTCGCCCTCGTCGGTTTCCGCGTGGCACAACGCCGTCAGCATGTCCGCGCCCGAATCCTTGCGGCGGGCAATGCCCACCCGCTCGGCGAAGTACTCTTCGAGCAGTTTGCGGCCCTGCAGTCCCTGCCACCACTTGAAGGGCGGCAGGCCGAACCGGAAGACGGCGCCACCGGCGCGGGTGGTCGCCACGAATGCCTTGTTGACCTTCTCCAACCGCTCATGCTGAGCATGCGGCTCGTTGCCCATGAACACCACGGAGGCGACGTCCAGGGTCAATTCCTTGATGGCCGGGTAGAACAGGAACCGGCTGTCGTTCGTGGGCCAGTCGGCGACGATCTCGCTTGCGACCGAATCGATCTGTTCCACGTAGCCCGCCAGCCGACTGCGCAGGAACGCCTGCTGCATGATCAGCCGGTGCTCGCGGTGCTCCTGGAAATCCAGCAGCATCAGCCCGCGGCTGAAGAAGGGGCCGATCACCGGAACCCAGCCCTGCTGGGAGAAGTCTTTGTTCGCATTGCTGAACACCGCCTGGGTGGCGTCGGGACCCAGCGCGGCGACGATCTTGCCGATGGGGGTCTGTGACCAGCTGACCGGGCCGCGCTCCTGGTACATGTTGAGCACCCAGTCGATGCCCCCGCGGAACATCTCGACCATGTGGCCGAGCAGTGGCAGCCCCTGATCGCCCATCACCGGCTTCAAACCGCTTCCGGGTGGTACCGCGGCCAACTCTTTGAGCGGCCAATCGCGATTGTTGAGGTAATTCTCAACGTATCCCATTCCCGGAAGGGTGTTCATCGTGGGAAGACGGCGTTTTGCCTGGTCAATGAGGTAATCGGTGCTGTTGATCGTCGCCATGGGGCGTCGCTCCTTCGCTCGCGGCAAGCACGTCAATGTGCTCCAGCTCATCTTCGCCACAGGACTTGACGGGTGTCAAGTTCTGTTCATGCGGTATTTCGGTGCAAACTGTGAAGGTGGTCAGTCCAGCGCGCACAGGCACGCAGACCCGTGGTGACCGTCAGCGCGACGCGATCATGACGGCTGTTGCCGAGCTGATCGCGGAAAACCACAGCTTCGCGGATCTCTCGGTCAGCGCGATCAGCGAGCGGGCCGGCGTGGGCCGTTCGGGGTTTTATTTCTACTTCGACAGCAAGTACTCGGTGCTTGCGCAGATGGTCGGCGATGCGTTCGCGGAACTCGACGAGCTGACCCACTACTTCGCGCCGCGCGGGGAAGATGAGACCCCCGAGCAGTTCGCCAACCGCATGGTGGGCAGCGCCGCCGCGTCATTCGCACACAACGACCCGTTGATGAAGGCGTGCCAGGAGGCGCGAATCACCGATCCGACCATCGCCGGGCTGCTCGACGACCTCACCGATGTTGTTATTGAAAAGATCCTCAAAATCGCCGAGATCGAGGTGAATGAACGCGGCGCGCAACCGATCTCGGACGATCTACCCGCTTTGGTGCGGTCCCTGGTGGCGCTCACCGCGTCCACCGTCTCGGGTGACAGCTCGTTCGTCGGGCGTGACACCGACCCCGCCCGGGCGGTCTCGACTATCGAAACCCTATGGCGTGTCAGCCTTTTGGGTCGTTAACGGCGTCGTATCGGATCGACGTTGCAGCATCGCACGGCGGACGCTGTAGCCGATTCCGCCGAGAACTGCGAACGCGCCGAGCCAGGGGAGTAGCAGTCCGAAGAGCAGCAGCACGCTATTGCCCGCCGTGACCAGCCCGTCCCAGCCGCGCTCTATCTGCCCGAAGAATCCTTGGTATTTGGGTGGTGCCGTCGGGAGGCCGACCTCATCGGCGAGGAATGTGATGGTGATCGAGCTATAGGCGATCTGCTCACCGAGTTGGTTGCGCTGCGCACGCAGACTGTCGAGGTCGGCCTGGCGTTTGGACAGCTCGCTTTCGGCCTTGATCAAGGCATCGGTGTCCTTGGAGTCGCGCATGATCCCGAGCAGCCGGTCGACGGATGTCTGCAGGGCCGCGATCCTCGCGTCCAGGTCGACCCGCTGTGACGTCACGTCATCGCTTTTGGTGTCGGCCGACTTGACCTTTCCGAGCTCCTTGAGGTCGCGCAGCACGCCGTCGAGCTTGGCCGCCGGGACCCGCAGCACGATCGACGTCTGCGCTCGGCCCGATCTCGATCCTGCGTCTTCCGAGCGGCTCTCCACCCGCCCATGGGCTGACTCGGCGAGCCCAGCGGCCTTGTCGGCGGCTTCGGATGGGTTGGGGACGGTGACCGTCATGGTTCCGGTCTTGACGATGTCTCGTGTGGATTCGGTCGGCGGGCCGTACTGCGGAGCCTGTTGCGTCGAGTCCCGAAGCGGGGCGGCCGTGGGCTGGGTGTAGGTCGGTGCTGCGGTGGCCGGGTAGCTTCCGGATTGGGGGGCTTCAGTACGCGAGGGCGAGCTGCCCGTACAGGCCATGGTGGACAAGAGTGCTACTGCAATTGTAGTTGCCCAAGGTAACCATTGGCGGTGAGATCGCGTGCTATCTATCGGCATCTATCGAAGGTACCGTTTGCTGTTGGGCCGCGCAGAAATTCAGGATTGTCTGCCGGTACGGTTCAGTGATGGCGTACGAATTCACCGGTAAGCGCTGCTTCGTCACGGGAGCAGCCAGCGGTATCGGACGGGCCACCGCGCTGCTTTTGGGGCGCGAGGGTGCCGAGCTGTTCTTGACCGATCGCAGCGCCGACGGATTGACCTCCGTCGTCGAGGAGATCACGGGGGCGGGAGGGACGGTCGCCGCGTACCGGGCTCTTGACATCTCGGACTATGAGGCGGTGGCCGCCTTCGCCTCGGACATCCTCGCGACGCACCCGAGCATGGATGTTCTGCTCAATATCGCGGGCATATCCGTGTGGGGGTCCGTCGACAGGCTCAGCCATGAGCAATGGCGCTCGGTGGTCGATATCAACCTGATGGGACCCATCCACGTCATCGAGAGTTTCGTGCCGGCGATGATCAAGGCCCGCAGCGGTGGTCAGATCGTCAACGTGTCCTCGGCGGCCGGGCTGGTCGCGCTGCCCTGGCATGCCGCCTACAGCGCCAGCAAGTACGGGCTACGTGGCGTCTCGGAGGTGCTGCGCTTCGATCTGGCGCGCTACAAGATCGGCGTCACCGTGGTGGTGCCGGGCGCCGTCAACACCCCGCTCGTTCGCACCGTCGATATCGCCGGCGTGGACCGCGACAACCCCGACGTGAGTAAGTGGGTGAACCGGTTCGTGGGGCATGCCACCTCGCCGGAGAAGGTGGCCGATCGGATCCTGCAGGGCATCCGCCGCAATCGCTATCTCGTCTACACAGGGGTAGATATCCGCGCGCTCTACTTGTTCAAGCGCACGTTGTGGTGGCCCTATAGCGTCGCGATGCGGGTGGTCAATCTTGCCTTCACCAATGCGCTGCGCCCCGGACTGCAGAAGTCAGCGTCGAATCCGCCGTCGACGGATTCCTAGCGCCACCAGCTGTCGAACGGGGTGACCGGCAAGGCCCGCTTGTGCCGCGTCTGTAGGTACCACCGTTCGATGCGGTCGGCGGCCTCCACGGTGACCGCCTTGCCCTCCAGGTAGTCATCGATCTGCGCATAGGTGACGCCGAGCGCGACCTCGTCGGGGAGTGCGGGCCGGTCATCCTCCAGATCGGCGGTGGGTACCTTGTGGGAGATGCTCTCCGGTGCGCCAAGGTGGGTAAGAAGCTGTGCTCCTTGGCGTTTGGTGAGTCCCGTGAGCGGCGTGACATCCACGCCGCCGTCGCCGAACTTGGTGAAGAATCCCGTGACTGCCTCGGCGGCGTGGTCGGTGCCGACGACCAGCAGCCGGTGCTGCCCGGCGGCCGCATACTGCGCGACCATCCGCTCCCGGGCCTTGATGTTGCCCCGAACGAAGTCCGACGGTGTCTCGCCGAGGGCGTCGGCGACCGCGCTAGTAGTAGCGTTCGCGGCACTTTCAATGTTGATGACGATGGTGCGGTCCGGGTCGATAAACCGAAGGGCCACCTGGGCATCGTCCTCATCTGCCTGCACGCCGTGGGGAAGCCGCACCGCGATGAACTCGGCATCCACCCCTTCGAGCCGCGATTCCTGCGCGGCTACCTGGCACAACCGTCCAGCCAGGGCGCTATCTTGCCCACCGGAGATGCCGAGCACGAATCCTTTTGTCCCACTGACTCTTAGATAATCCTTGAGGAAACCCACTCGTCTCGACACCTCGGCGGCCGGATCGATCGTGGGGGAGACGTCGAGGGCGGACCGGATCTCGGCGCGAAGGCTGCTCATTGCCCGACTGTAGAACGCTGGGTCAGCGTGCGCACACCTTGTTCACCAGGTCCTCCCACGCGTCGCCGAGCTGAGCCAGTGACTGTCCGTTGGACTTGGTGGCGAAGTGCACGTACCCGGGATCGATGATGGACATCAGGGCGTGGGTCTGTGCGTCGAGGTCCCCGCTGCATTTGAGCTGGAACAGCAGCGACCGGATGTGCGCGCGGACCAGCATTGTCGGCGGCGCGTTGTGCCAGGCATCGCTGTCCGCGGTGGTGGCGCGGGCGAGGTCGAGGTGGCGTTCCAGGAAGGTGAGCCGGGCTCGCCCGAACGCGATGAGTCGGGTGAGCGGTGGTGCGTCAGGGCCAAGAGGGGGCGGTCCGAACATGAATGCCTGCTGCTCGATGTGCTCTTCGTGGTCGAGCAGTGCCAGTAACAGTCCGGTGCGGCTGCCGAAACGGCGAAACAGCGTGCCCTTGCCCACGCCTGCAGCGTTGGCGACGGCATCCATCGACATGCCGTCCGGGCCGACCTCGTCGAGAAGCTGGCGGGCGGCGTCCAGCAGCAGCGCGCGGTTTCGGGTTGCGATGGCTCGCTCGCGAACGGGATTCTGCGCAAGGTCGACAGAAAGCAGGGGGATTTCTTGACCAGGCATAACACATTGATACTAGCCGTTGGGAATTAAACGGACCACGGTCCGTATTGTAAAGATGACAAAGAAGCAGGATGTTGGTGCGACAAACGCGCCGCTCTGATGAAAGGTGTTCCCCATGGCCGAGAAAGTGGCAGAGAAGAACGTGCTGGCAATCGTCGGAAGCCTGCGCAAAGCATCGATCAATCGACAGCTCGCGGAGGCGGCAGCGGAGAACGCGCCGGCCGGGGTGAGTGTGAGCATCTACGAGGGTCTGGCCGATCTTCCGCACTACAACGAGGACGTCGACGGTGACAGCGCGCCCGCTGCCGCCGAGGCGCTGCGCGCCGCTGTCGCGAGTGCTGACGCGGTGCTGCTGGTCAGCCCCGAGAACAACGGCACCATCTCCAGCTCGCTGAAGAACGCGATCGACTGGCTCTCGCGCCCCTTTGGCTCCAGCGTCTTCAAGGGCAAGCCGACTGTCGTGGTCGGCACCTCGGCGGGCCGCTACGGCGGTATCTGGGCGATCGACGAGACCCGCAAGGCTGCCGGGATCGCGACTGCCAACGTGCTCGAAGAGGTCAAGCTCGCCGTGCCTTCCTCGGCCTTCGATGGCAGGCACCCGCGCGAGCATGCGGAGACGGTCGCCGAGCTGACTAAGGCGTTGGACGCGTTGACGGCGGATAACTGACGGAAGCTGGTTGCCCGCCATTGTGTTTCGGTGGCGGGTAATTCAGTGCCCGGCTCCGGCCCATGTTTCTTTCATGCCGGAGACGGACGCGACGCTGATGACGCAGATCGTCAGCAGCATCAGACCGACGGCCCAGCTGCCCAGAGTGTTCTGCAATGGACCGGCAATCAATGGGGGAATGGCGCCGCCGAATACGCCGGCCACGTTGAACGCCACTCCGGTGCCGCTGTAGCGGGTGCCGACGGGATAGGACTCCGGCAGGAAGCTCGCCATCGGCCCGAACGCGAGTCCGAACAGCACATAGGTGAGCACCATGGCCGCGAGGTAGGCCCAGAACGGGCCGCTGGTCATCAGGGGAGTGATCAGTAGCGTCCACGGGAGCATCAGGCCCATGCTGGTCAATATCACTCTGCGCCGGCCCAGTCGGTCGCTGAGAATTCCGCCGGCCGCTGCCGACACCATGAGAACGATTGCCCCGAGCGCGCCGGCGGTGAGTATCGCCGCGCGGGAGAAGTGCAGTTCGGATCTGGCGAATCCGGGGAAGTATGTGTTGGTCATGAAAGACAGCGTGAAGATGATCAGCATGGTGCCGCTGGTCAGCACCAGAGTGCGTGGGTTCTCCTTCATCACCTGTCGCAGTGGCGATTTGACCAGTTGGTGGTGAGCCTTTGCGTCGACGAACTCTGGTGTCTCTGCGATGTGGAGCCGGATGTACAGGCCCACCGCCACCAGGAGCCCGCTGGCGATAAAGGGCACCCGCCACCCCCACGACAGGAATGCGGCGCTTTCTTCCCCGACCGTCACGCTGACGATGAGGAAGACCAGACTGCTGAGCAACAGCCCTGTTGAGGTTCCGATCGGCACGGCGGTCGCGGCGCGGCCGCGATCGTGGCTTGGCGAGTACTCGGCGGAGAGTAATGCCGCGCCGCTCCACTCGCCGCCGACCGCGATGCCTTGTACGAGTCGCAACAAGACAATGGCCGCCGGTGCGGCCGCCCCGATCGAGGCGGCGCCGGGAACCATGCCGACCGCCATGGTGGCCAGCCCCATGGTGATCAGGGTGACCACCAAGGTGCCTTTGCGGCTGAAGCGGTCCCCGTAGTGGCCGAATATCGCGGCGCCGACCGGCCGGGCCAGAAAAGCGGTGCTGAAGGTGGCTATGGAGGCGAAGAGTGCCAGGGAATGGCTTAGGTTAGGGAAGAAGACGGCAGGGAAGACCAGTGCGGCCGCCGTGCCGTAGATATAGAAGTCATAGAACTCGATGGCCGAGCCGACCGCGCTGGCCATGAACACTCTGCGCGGGCTGATGTCTGTGTGCGTCATCCGCTGCGGTGGTCCTGCGGGGGATGACGTCATCGTGGGACTACCTCCGGTGATGGTGATTGTCGCGCCGTCGAGTAAACCGGCAGTCCTTGGCGTGGGAGCTTAGCCTGCCCATGTCGGCCGTTCATGGAGCGCCGATACTGCTCCGGCCCACTTTCTGGGGCGCCGGCGAACGCAGTGGCGGCCCAGCTGGCCGGGTACCCCGGTACCACTTCCGTGTCGTGGGTGGCCGACAACCAGGGGCTCTTCCGCGGAATCCGGATCTGTCCCCAGATTCGTCCACAGAACTTCACAGTTTCCACAGACTTGCCGGGCGAAATCGTTTGCCCGGCGATGGGCGGTCTGCTCGCCGGTGTCGGTGCCTGGTGGTAGACACCCCATATGTTCCAGCCATCGTCGCGCGCCCGAACACGCCGCGGTTGCGACACGCCGGAATTTCCCGGGTGGCAGGTCTCACGACCAGGGAATTTCATGAATGTTGTTCCGAACATCTTGTATGAGTTCCGATTGTCGGACACTAGGTGTAGTGTCTGGAACACCGAAAGGCCGGGAACGAATCCGGGCCGCCCGGCCCGGATTTTCGCCAGATATTGTGGCCAATCCCGGCGCTCAGCCACCACGGGCGGCGCGGAATTTTCCCCGGCGCTGGACTGCTGAAAACTTTGTTGAGATGTCTACGATCGATTCGCTGAGGAGCTACGCATGAGCGTCACCGTCTACACCAAGCCCGCCTGCGTACAGTGCAACGCGACGTACAAGGCCCTCGACAAGCAGGGCATCGAGTACAACATCGTGGACATCACCGAGGTGCCTGAGGCACGCGACTACGTGATGGCGCTCGGCTACCTGCAGGCGCCCGTGGTCGTGGCCGGTGACGAGCACTGGTCGGGTTTCCGTCCGGACCGCATCAAGGCGCTCGCCGGCGCCGTCGCCGTCTCTGCCTAATAAGTAGTAAGCAAGTAGTGCGGGAGCCGGGCATGGCCCATCTGGTCTATTTCTCCAGCGTGTCGGAGAACACCCACCGCTTCGTCCAGAAGCTGGGTGTTCCCGCCACCCGGATCCCGCTGCGCGGCGATATCGAAGTTGACGACCCCTACGTTCTGATCGTGCCGACCTACGGCGGCGGGCATCCGGTGCCCGGTAAGGCCGGGGGATACGTCCCCAAGCAAGTCATCAAGTTTCTCAACAACGACAACAACCGATCCCTGATCCGCGGGGTCATCGCCGCCGGGAACACCAATTTCGGCGCGGAGTACTGCTACGCGGGCAAGGTCATCTCGGCCAAGTGTGACGTGCCGTATTTGTATCGCTTTGAACTCATGGGCACCGCTGACGATGTGGAGCAAGTGCTCGCCGGACTCGACGAATTTTGGAAGGACACACCGTGGCGCCAACCGCGACAACTGCAGAACCAGTGACCGCCGGAACACGAGGGCACGGCGCCCCGTCGGATGAGCTGGACTATCACGCCCTCAACGCGATGCTCAATCTGTATGACGCAGAGGGCAAGATCCAGTTCGACAAGGATGCGGCGGCCGCGCGGCAGTACTTCCTGCAGCACGTCAACCAGAACACGGTCTTCTTCCACAACCAGGACGAGAAGCTCGATTACCTGATCGAGAAGGAGTACTACGAGCGCGAGGTGCTCGACCAGTACTCGCGTAACTTTGTGAAGTCACTGCTGGATCGGGCCTACGCCAAGAAGTTTCGGTTCCCGACCTTCCTCGGCGCCTTCAAGTACTACACCTCTTACACGCTGAAGACGTTCGACGGAAAGCGCTACCTGGAGCGCTTCGAGGATCGTGTTGTCATGGTGGCGCTGACCCTGGCCGCCGGTGATCTGCAGCTGGCCGAGAAGTTGGTCGACGAGATTATTGACGGACGGTTCCAGCCGGCCACCCCGACGTTCCTCAACTCGGGCAAGAAGCAGCGCGGCGAGCCGGTGTCCTGCTTCCTGCTGCGCATCGAGGACAACATGGAGTCCATCGGGCGTTCCATCAACTCGGCACTGCAGCTGTCCAAGCGCGGTGGCGGTGTTGCCTTGCTGCTCACCAATATTCGTGAGCACGGTGCGCCGATCAAGAACATCGAGAACCAGAGCTCGGGTGTCATCCCGATCATGAAGCTGCTGGAGGACTCCTTCTCCTACGCCAACCAGCTCGGTGCCCGACAGGGCGCCGGTGCGGTATACCTGCACGCGCACCACCCGGACATCTATCGCTTCTTGGACACCAAGCGCGAGAACGCCGACGAGAAGATCCGCATCAAGACCCTCTCGCTGGGTGTGGTGATCCCGGACATCACCTTCGAACTGGCCAAGAAGAACGAGGACATGTACCTGTTCTCGCCCTACGATGTCGAGCGCACCTACGGAGTGCCGTTCGCCGATATCAACGTCACCGAAAAGTATTACGAGATGGTCGATAACGGCCAGATTCGTAAGACGAAGATCAAGGCACGCGAGTTCTTCCAGACCCTCGCCGAGCTGCAGTTCGAGTCGGGCTACCCGTACATCATGTACGAGGACACCGTGAACCGCGCCAACCCCATTGACGGCAAGATCACCCACTCGAACCTGTGCTCGGAGATCCTGCAGGTGTCGACGCCGTCGCTGTTCAATGACGATCTGTCCTACGCCAAGGTGGGCAAGGACATTTCGTGCAACCTTGGCTCACTCAACATCGCCAAGACGATGGACTCGCCGGACTTCGCGCAGACCATCGAGGTGGCGATCCGCGGGCTGACGGCGGTGTCGGATCAGACGCACATCTGGTCGGTGCCGTCGATCGAGCAGGGCAACAACGACTCTCATGCCATCGGCCTGGGGCAGATGAACCTGCACGGCTACCTGGCGCGCGAGCGGATCTTCTACGGTTCCGAAGAAGGTGTGGACTTCACCAACATCTACTTCTACACGGTGCTGTACCACGCGCTGAAGGCGTCGAACCGCATCGCCGTCGAGCGCGGCGCGAAGTTCGGTGGCTTCGAGAAGTCGAAGTACGCCAGCGGCGAGTTCTTCGACAAGTACACCGAACAGGTGTGGGAACCGGCGACCGAGAAGGTGCGTCAGCTCTTCGCCGACGCCGGGATTCGCATTCCGACACAGGACGATTGGTTGCGGTTGAAGGAGTCGGTGCAGCAGCACGGCATCTACAACCAGAACCTGCAGGCGGTGCCGCCGACGGGATCGATCTCCTACATCAACCACTCGACGTCGTCGATTCACCCGGTTGCCTCGAAGATCGAGATCCGTAAGGAAGGCAAGATCGGACGGGCCTACTACCCGGCGCCTTACCTGACGAACGACAACCTGGAGTACTACCAGGACGCGTACGAGATCGGCTACGAGAAGATCATCGACACCTACGCCGCGGCCACCCAGCACGTGGATCAGGGCCTGTCGCTGACACTGTTCTTCAAGGACACCGCCAGCACGCGTGATGTGAACAAGGCGCAGATCTACGCCTGGCGCAAGGGAATCAAGACGCTGTACTACATCCGGCTACGGCAGATGGCGCTGGAAGGCACCGAGGTCGAGGGCTGCGTTTCCTGCATGCTGTAAGAGTTTTCGGGTAACAAAGTGGGCCAGGGAGAACACTCCCTGGCCCGCTTCTTTTTCGGAGGGCGTTCTAGCCTGGTTTTGCGCTCGACGGGCTGAGCCGAACCGTGGTTACTTGCGGTGCAATACTCGATCGAAGTCGGCGATATCCGACTACGCGGCCAGACTGTGAATGCGGTAGCTGAGACGATAGCTTTCGCCACAAGGCCCCACCACCGATCGGAGCCGCACCGCGTCTACGTGGCGATAGCTCTAGCCTGTCAGGCTCCGTGCGTAAACAGCTGTACTTCGGTGTGCAGCCATAAGATATGTGCATGAGGTATCGTCCAGGGGCATGTTGCCCAGCTTTGTGAAAGCACCCCTCGGTGCAATCACGCTGGTTGTCGCGGCGTTGCTCGGTGCTCCGGTAGCTGCAAGCGAGCCGGAAATCCCTGATCTCGACACTTTGCCTCGCGCCTCGGCAGCCGACTTCCACCTTCCCGGCACCTATCGTGTTTTGTTTCGTGCCGGACCGGATGTTTGGTGTGCGATGAGCTACTCACGGTTCACCAATGACAGCAGCTGCACTGGGCGCCTTCCCGGTATGGCGAATGGCGAAAACTATGTGTCGGTGTGGTGGGAGATGCTCAACCACACCGGCAACTCGAAGATCACTAGCACATCAGATACGGTGCCGGAGTCGGATCAGCAACACTTCTATCGCCTGCTGCCCACCGGTCGTGCACTGTGGCTAGGCTCTAATTACGAGGTGGGTACCCATGTGTGCGGCTCACCACCTGGGTACCTGCTGGTCTGCAGAATCGACGCTAGATTGCCTGATCAACCCCAGCAGACGCACGGGTTCGTGCTTTCTGAGAGCGGTAGCTGGACCTTCTAACCGGGAGTCGTTCGTCTAGGTCGTCATGTCCGCTAGTCTGGACTTATGAGCAAACTATGAAGGCGGCTTCCCGCGGCAGCTGTTGCACTGATCGTGATGGCGGCGACGCCCGCGGGCGCTGACCCGACTTTCCGCACCTCGTCCTGTATCGCGCGGTGGATGCGTCGACGTACTTTGCTCCATCCGGTTGCGGGAGTGCGGTTCAGCACGCCAGATAGCTTGCGCTGTGGCGCCAATCCTTCGTACCCCTAGGTTGTCCCGACCACGCCGGGCAAGGCTATGTTTCGGACTTGGGCTTTGTTTGTAGTTCGCTGCCCAACGCCTGGCACACTGGCGGTCATGGGTAGGGAGGGGTTTTGGATGAGGCGAGGGTTGCCCTGTGTGACGCTGGTGGTCGTCATGGGTGGGTGCGGACAGGCGAGCGAGCCGCGTCCGGTCGACCCGGGCCAGGTTCGGCCTTCGAACGTGGAGCTGGCCCGGTTCCTTCCGGTTCTGGCCGACTATCCCGGCCCGTCATGGGACGTCACGTTGACGGTCGGACCAACCGACTGGATCCCGGGCCCGTACATCGGCCCAAGCACCACTGTCGAGCCTTCGGGCTGCGCCGATATTCCCTTCCAGCGCAGCGATCTGGTGGCGGCCAGTTCAGTTGGCGTCGTACAGAATGGGATCGCCGGCAACGCCGGGGAGGCGGTAGTGCGCATCATGCGTGACCGTCTCGGCACGGATCTGATCGCCGACTCGGTGGCCTGGGCCAAACGCTGCCATCAGTACCGCGAGACATACTCCGGCGCAACGCCTGGCGATCCTTCGATGGGAAGTCCCACTGCTGTCAGCGTGCTCCCGCCCCGAAATCTGGAAGGTGTCGAGGTCACGCGGATTCACCTCACCGACAATCGCGATCACCGCGACCAGGGCGAAGGCACCCGGGAAAGCGTGATTTCGCTGGCGCGAGTACGCGGTGTTGTCGTCGTGGGATACCGGCATGATCGTGCCGGCGAAGCCGACGCGATTCTGGCGACCACCATCCGGCGGCTCTCATCGGACCGGCCAGCATCAAGACCATTGTCGGACAAGGCCGATGCCAGTGCCCTGACCACACGCACCGACAAGGACCTTGAGCAGTTGCTGCCCTCGATTGTCGACGCACCTCCAGGCTGGGCTGTCTTGCAGAGCTCACCGATCGTGCCGTACAGCACCCAGGACGGCGAGAGCGCCACGGGCTGCAGTCGATTGCCATTCGCGGACGAAGTCGGCAACCGCTCCGATTCACATCGGAATTTCCGCAAGATCGCTTCGGTGTCCATGTCACGTAAGGCCGATAAGGACACATACTCGACCGACATCGTGACTCTGGGACTTGAGCGTTCTGGATCTTCGGTAATCGACGAAACAATCAAGTGGGCCAACCAATGTCACTTCGCGAGCGTGCCCGCCCCCCAGCTCGACGGCGTCAACATCACTAGCTTTCACATTCCCGGCGATCGGACCGGTACAAACGGCCGGACAGTATCGCTGTTGCGGGTTCGCGGGCTGCTGGTGATCGCAGAACCTGCTTTCAGTCAGCAGGACACCCAGCTGATGCGCCAGAGCGTCGAGAACCTACTGCACGCCAAATTCGAGACTCGAGCAACCGGCCCTGACTCGATGCCAACTCCTTCTGAACCGACTGCGCCTGCGCCCGGCGACGTGAAATTCCCCCAACCCACTGTCGATGCGACGGCGAAGCTGGCCCGCGTTGCGCAAGGCGCACTGGTTGACCCGGGGCCCTATCACGTGGGCGGCTACCTGCCCGAGGATTCCCCGACCGTCAGCTCGCCAGATTATCTGCACTTCCAATCACCTACCGGCGCGATCACGTGCACCTGGCGTAAATACATACTCGTCTGCGATGTCCCACGCGGAACATATCCGCGGACACCAAAACCCGTTGACTTGCTGGGCAATTGGCAAGACTCAGTCACCACGTTTGGGTTTGAAAGCCTGCAAAACGGCATCGCCGCACCAGATCCGGTCGTCTACGCGGTGTCGAACGTGCTGGAGTACGGCTCCACGATCAGGCTGACGGACGACACGGAATGCCGGATGGATACCGGCGGCTTGACCTGCGTTGAATACGGTAAAGGCATCGGTTTCCATCTGAGCCGTACCGACTTGACGCCATTGGCGGCGACGTCGGCACTCATCAATGACACTCGGCCGCAACCGCATTAGCGCCCGCGAATCAGAATTACAGATGTTCCATCAGGACCAGCCCCGGCGACTCGGTATGAGGTAGAGCAAGTGAACAGCGACAGTAACGAACCGGCCGCCGATGGAATTGTCGCCGTCGCAGACGAGCGACGGCGTAGGGCTATCCGCGCCCTGGCGGTACAGGACCTAGACCGCCGCGGCCTGAGCGTGCAATCGGCCGCTCACGATGCATCCGGCGACGATCGGCTGGTCGATGATGCCGGGCACCAGTACTGGCTGCATAACCTTCAGCTTCAATGCGCCAAGCTGCCCGAATCTGAATGGGCTGGGGCAGTCGAGTTTCACTTCCGGCAGCAGTTCGCGGCCCGTGAGGCTCCGCGAGTGGGCGACCTGGCTTATGTCGAGTTCCTCGCGCAGGTGCGCACCCGCCTGCAACAACCGGATACCTCCGGCATGTTGTCGATGAACTACGCCCGGCTGGCATTTGACGGGCTTGTCGCAGAGTTGAGCCGCGACCTACCGACTGCTGTTCGCACCGTCGGCGACAGCGATGTCGGCGGTCGCGACCTGGATTTCCTATACGAGGTCGGGCAACGCAACACCGATGCCGAGTCGACGACCATTGAGCGCCTCGATCACGAGGTGTTCGCGTTGACCGGCGGCTCGTTCTTCATTGCGTCCAAGGCCTTGAACATGCCGCATCTGATTAACACGGTGCTCGGTGGCCGTGCACCGCTCGGGGTCCTCTTCGGGGTGCCGTACAGAAGCGTGTTGTTGCTGCACGCGGTTGGTTCCGCGGCGCCGGGCGAGGCTGTGAGCTTGCTCGCGTCAGCGACCCTACGCCAGGCCTACGATGCGCCTGGCGGTGCGGTCAGCCATAACACCTACTTCTGGCATCGCGGCACCGTGCAATGCATCACCTGCATCAATCCTGATACCCAGATCCTGGAAATCCTTGTCGATGGTGCATTCGGCGAGGCCTACACGGCAGCGGTGCGACAACACGTGGACGGCCAGCGGGACGCCCAGAATGAGATGGAAGATGAAGGCTAGCTTGATGATTGGTGCGGCACTGCTGACAATGACCGCATTCACTAGCTGCCACCAACGAATCGGCCCGAATAGGGGGCTCCTCTAGGAGCGTTCTCGTCCCCACTTGTCCACTTCAATATCGCACTGGCTGCAGGTGCCTCCACCCCACATCGTTTGTCGGAAAGACCTTGGTGCACGGATTAGGGACATCGTCACACCGCATCTCGGGCATGAGGGTGAAGACAAGCAGATGCCCCAGTCGTTCTTCTTGAAGGTGCCACGGATGACCAGCACCGAGCCGACGAGCGACAAGACGAACAGCGTCGCTGCGAGAAACGCGACCGTCATAGCGGAAGTTTGGCGCTGGGCGCCGCCGCGGCTAGGTGTTCGATGAGCGGTTTCATTCAGACTCCCTGTCGGTTGAGCTGCGAAGTGCGGCTGTTGCCAGGTGGTGTGCTCTCATCTGGGATACACGTTCGTCGCTGCTGAGCGATTCTTGCGCACAGGCGCCCTCGCGGCAAGGAGAATGTTTGCTATCCGAATGGACAGTAGTCGGTGGACAGGCGTAATGTCACGTCTCTGCAGAATTTGCTGGAGTTCACGGAGGCGATGTGTCGGGGAATGGAAAAGCGACTGAACGTCTTACAGCGGTGACAGACTGTCGTGATCTGACTCGTTCAGTCGCAGCGATGCAAGAGTTGCCCACTCGTGATCATGTTCACCAATCCGACCCCGAAAGTGGTCGTGGTCACCGTCTTGCTGCTTTCGCTGTTGGGAGCGTTCTGGTCGTTGGTGCGGTGGCCGCGCTGCATAACCTGTACCGCACTGGCGACAGCGCCGCTGAACTGATCGTATGGGCCGGACCGTTGCTGCTCGCCTTGACCGCGCTTGGTGGTGGAGTCAAGCTTGCGATGTGGGGCGCCCGGCCGGTCATCACTGCGCTATTTGATGGGGCGAAGGCGCGTTGGGCGGAGCCGGTGTTGGCGGTGGCCGCGTCGGGTGCGGTCATCGCCGGGGCGCTGGGTATGTGGTGCACGTTCCGCGGTGGCTATACCCGCTGGTTGCAGGACCTGACTGGTGAGAGTCGGTGGTCACTGTCGCTCGGGGTCGGCCAGATGCTGGTGGCAGTTCTGGCGGGCGCTGCGCTGTTCACCGGTGGTAAGTATCTGACCGGCTTAGTCAAAGAAGCGCTCACGGATTCGGGTGTACTTATCGAGCGCGAGCGTGCGGCCGGCAAGGGTCGCGCCCCGGAAGGGTTATGGCATCCGGGCCTGGTGGCCGACCTTATCGGCGGCGGTTTGGGACTGGTACTGTTGACGGCCGGAATCACTCCGCGGCTGTATGTATGGATCACCGGCCCGGAGGTATTGCCCGCCGTCGCCGCGATCGCTGCAGTGCTGTTGTGGGCGATCGGATCCAATCTGGGGTGGTGGAAAGGTCTTGCAGGCCTGTGGAAATGGGCCAACGATGCCTCGCATAAGGCCGCCGCGACCACGGGTGCTGTCGCACTGCTGATGTTCTCGGCCGGGGGACTGGGCCTGGGCTGGTTCACTCCGTCCACGGTGCCCCAAGCGCATGCTCAGTGCCCGCCGGATTGCGGCGGCGGCTCCAACGGGTCCAACTCCTACGGGCCGGATGCTTCGCAGTTTCAGCCGCCGCAGATGCCGAACCAGATGCCGGACTATCAAGGCGGGAACAACCAGCCCCCGATGGACCAAAACGGCTCGATCTCGATTTACAACACCCAGGCCCCCTCGGTGAGTAATAACGGTGTCTCCCAGGGCGCTCAGCAGGGGCCTCAGCAAGGTTGGGATCAGCCCGCACATGGCACCCAACCCCCGGACTACCAGAACGCGACCCCGTACACGCAAGGACCGGGCAGGCCGAATCCGGATTTCAACGGTGGCCAGGCTAACCCGGGATCGCAAGGCGGCCAACCGAACCAGGGAGTGCAGCAGCCTGCGCAACAGCCGCTGCAGCCGCCCGAGAATCAGCCACTCCAACAAGATGCGGGGCAGCAGCCGAACCAATCATCGGATCAGCAGAAGATCGATGATCTGACACGTCAGCTGCAGGATCAACAACAGTAGTCCGGCCAAGACCGTCAACATCTCGATGATCTGACCAAACAGCTGCAGCAGCAGGGTCAGCAGAAGCAGAACGGCAATCAGAAGCTGCCCAAGGCCCCGTCTAAGGAAAAGAAGAAGGACGATCAGCAGGATCGCGATAAGCAATCTGGTGACAATGACACCAGCGCCCTGTTGCTTGGTGCAGCGTCCGCTCGTCGCCGCAAGCAAGACGACCAGCAGCCGCAGGGCCCCGATACCCAAGCACTGACTCAAGATGGTGCACAGATGGGCCAGTCGCTGCCCGGGGACATCGTCAACACTGTTTCTGACAGTGTGAATTTGGGTCAGTCGGCTGGGTCGGCGACCCAGAATTTCGGGTCGGCCGCGCAGGCTGGGGCCTCCATCGCCTCCAGCGCACAGTCCGGGGCGGTCAACCCTATGGACGCCGTCGCTGTGGTGCAGGGCATCTCCGGAGGGATCAGCGACACCGCTGACGCCGTGGGCTCGGGTGCCTCGGTTACCTCCACCTGGCTCGGTGAAACCGGACAAGGCGCTCAGCTGGTTGCCGACGCCAACCCGAAACTGCGAGCCCAAGCCCAAGAGATTCAGCAGCTCACTCAAGCCGGTAGTCAGGTCGCCGATTTGACCGGGCAGGTCGCCGGCGGGGTATCGCAGGTGTCTGGGGTGGTCAACTCGGCAAGCAGCATGGGCTCGAGCGGGCCGTCTGTTTCTGATGCCTCTGGCTCGAACAGCGATCTGCTATCCGAAGGTGGAACAGCCACCGCCGTCGACTACCGCAGAGACACACCCCACGATGATCCGAAACCCGACCCGAAGGCCCCGCACCCGGACTACCCCGGGCGCACGAACGACGGAAAGTTCGGGCAGGGCAACAACGGTGACGGCAAGCTGGAGGAAAAGCTCGCTCTTGACAAACGTGAAGCCCGAACGGGCATCCCGATCATCCGGCAAAAGGTGCGAGCGGTTGTTCCTGGTGCGCTAAACCCGGACGGGTCCGAGCAGTGGCGCTACTACGACGGACTTGAGTCCACGGGCAACCCAAATGAGTACCTGGGAATTGAGGGCAAACGCGACGGTGTGAAGCTGACAGGGCCGCAGTCGAAATTCGATCGACTGGTGACGCCAGACAATCCAGCGCGGGCCACATTGAACGGCGAGCCAATCAGGATCGTCGGTAACGCGGTGGCGTACCCGCAACTACCGCCAGGAACCGGACCCCTGACAGAAGCGCCGGGCGGCGGCATGGGAGAACCGGGTCCAGTCGCCCGAAGCGGTGGCGCTGCACCAGCAGCAGCCCCGCCACCTGCACCAGAAGCGATCAAGCCCGGGGAGGGGGGATTCCGTTTCGGCGGTTTGGGTGGTGCCTTTGTTGGCCCACCAGAGCAGAATTCGCAACCCGGCCACGGCCTAGAGATCTACCCCGCGGAACCCTGGCCTTACGGTGGCGGCAAGGTCGGCGAGGCGGACGGCAAGCATCACGATGAGTGATCTATTCGGCTGCTCCGCAGTGCCTGAGATGGAAGGTTAGAGTTAGCCCATGGGCGTTCCGACGCATGTGATGGAGTACAGCGGCGATCAGGTTGCCGAGATGGATGGCGGCGCTGGCCCGTTGCAGTTCCAGGGGCCGCTAGGCGCGTTCGGCCAGAACGGAAACTGGTCTCTCGTGCTCTACGCACTGCCGCCTGGGAAGGGCTACACCGACGTAGCCAGCGAGGCCACCACCGAATACCTACAAGCTGCCGGCCACAGCGCATCGGCGATCACCGTGGAGATTCGCAAGTCAGGCGGTGCCGAGTGGGGTGCCCGGTGGGTGCGGTATGTCATCGGACACCAGCACGACGACGTACCCCTCGATGTGACGATCGAGCTGCCGCATGGCCCCGAGTTCGTCAGCCGCCCTGAGGTGTTCGACTCTCAGGAAGCAGCCGAGATTTTCATTTCGTACTACAAGACCGGCGCGATCCCAGATGGCTACGCACTGCGGCCCGTCGAGGGCTACACCGCCGACGGGCAGCTCATCGATCTCCGCCGCGGACGCTAGACCGCGAGATCGTCCAGTCGGCGGAGCGAATCAACTATGCGCGCAGTCTGGGTCGGCTGCACCTTCGCGTAGATGGCCGGCGCCTGCGGGCCGGGTGCGTGATGTCAGTCAGGTGCAGCCCTAGCGTTTGGTACTGAGATTGCAGCCCGACCAGGTAGACGCCTTCAGGGCTGCCACGCGCCAGAACCTAGTCGAGTCGGGAGCGCGGAGTGCATTCTCGCTTATCGACGCCCTCCAGACTTCGACGCTTCATGACGTCGTGCGTCGGCTTGGCGTGTCGGAAGGATGAGAACCTTTAGCATGCGCCTGTGGAATGCTATGACTTCTGTTCTGCCGTAAACTATTACAATTTCCGGTGCCATCAGGATGCGGGTCACTGACGCCCGGGAAGTCGACCAGACGACCAGTTCGGAAGGCGCCATATGAACGACGCGCGTGATCCCATCCTGTTGGACGGCCTGGATGATTGGGTCCACTTCTACCGTGTGCATCGGCTGGTTTACCTCGCCAACCTAGACGCATCGGTCGGCGAACTGTAGGCCGAGTCGCTCAACACTGTGGCTGACCTTGTGAGTGCAGGGTTGTACCAAGTCGGCACCGTAGAACGTGGCGTCGGCTTCGTCCCATGGGACATTCCCATCGATGAAGCACTAGACCGCATCCGCGCCGAATACGTCGGCCGCTACGACGAAAACGGTGTCTGGGATTACGTGGCCTGGCTCAACCTCACCGACAAGGGAAAGCAAGTCGCTGAATCCCTTCTGTCTGAGGCGTAGCGAACGCCTACGACCACATCGTGGCCAAGCTCAACGATAGGTAATCCGAGAAGCCGAGCCATCGTCGGCGCGAGCGTCGGAAAGAGGCGCCTAGCTAGCATCTGAGCGGGTTGGACAAAGGCAACAACACCCGAATCAAGCTCGTCCCCAACGATCCTGAATTGCGAACCGTTTTCGACCGTCTCACAGGGGCAGCCACACACTCCGAACAGTAAGGCCCTATTCAGTGGCGCGTATTGCCGGATGGAACTCGGGTGGGCCTAACCAGCGTGAGTAAGACTGGTGGAGGCACACAATTCGCGTCGATTATCCGGGTGAGCCCCGAAACGGGACCGTGCATGTCGATCCCTCTGCACGAAGCATTTTCGAGCCAAAGCCTGGTGGTGGCGGCATGCCGATTGAATCTGGCGCAGGTCGCGGAGGCGGCGCTGCTGCTGCACCGGCGGCACCGCCGTCGCCTGCGCCGGAACCGATCAAACCCGGCGAGGGTGGCCTCCGTTTCGGCGGAGGCGGCACTCTTATTGTTCCACCCGAGCAGAACTCGCAACCCGGTCATGGCCTAGAGATCTATTCCGCGGAGCCTGGGCCTTTCGGCGGCGGCAAGATCGGCGGAGCAGACGGGAAGCATCGTGATGAATAGCTACACTGGTCCGGTGATCACAGCGCGTGAACGTATTCTTGTGCCCGCGCTGGACGAGTGGGAAGAGCTAGCCGACATCGATTGGTGCGTCAGGCAAGAGAATCCAGGACAGCCGCTCTCCGTGATTCAGCAGAAGACCATCGACATGATTCGGTCCCTCGTCGGCGAGGGCCTGTGCGAGCTGGGCACCGTCGAGCAGGGCCATGGCTTCGTTCCCGTCAGCGATTTCGAGGAAGGGCTGTCCCAGCTCTCGGCGCTCTATATCGACCATCACGACGACCGTCGATGGCGCCACGCTTACTGGTTGAACTTGACCCAGACCGGGGAGCGCCTCGCCCGCAGGCTCTACGACGAGCACTCCGAGGCATACGCCGAGGACGACTGAATCGATGACCACGCTGAGCGAATATCAGCCAATCTCCCATGACGCCAAGGGATTACGTGTCTTGACTGCACGCACCATTGGAAAGCTTCCCCCACGGGAGAATGTTTCGACCACCGTTGAGAGCTACGACTGTGTCAGCGGCTTTAGCGACATCGCCGGATCTCTGAGTGCTTTCATCTTGAGGTTTTCGTTCGGTTCCCGCGGTGGAGTGCTAACCGCTCTATCGGAATTGTCCTCAATGGTCGCCGGTGGAGGAGAGTAGGACAGATGGCAGTGGATGAACGGGGCCAACTGGTTGCAATCGACCTCAGCCCTCAAGAGCGTGAGTTGATCCGTGGTGGGCTACTTGAGTGGGGTGGCTCGGCCAGCTATGTGCCATTCCCGATTGAAGTGCTCGGCGTTCACGATTGGCCTGAATTTGATTGTCTTACAAGCCGACTGAGAGCAGCTATCGAGGAAATATTGCCGCTTTCGGACCTCGATTGGGCTCGTGTGTTGTTACTCACCGAAATCTGTTTTGCAAGTTCGCTTATCGGTTCGGGCCTTGACTTTCCAATCGTCACAGGCATTCCCGACCAAGAAGCCATCGCAACGCTACGGTCTCTGCAACGCAAGACCGGCAGCAGTTATCGTGCGGGTTTGTTGTTCCCCAATGGAGGACGTCCTCGTGTGTCAGGTCCGGCATAGCGGTCGCCCTGCTGCGGCGCTGGGCGCCGGTGCGCCGGACGCTAGAACTGTTGTGGCCGGGCATACTGTGTTCCGATGAGGAGTTTGCTGCATAAATATTGGGCTGTGGTGGTGGCTGTTGTGTGTGTCGCTGTCATGGCTGCCGGTGCGGCGTTGTGGGTGCACCGTGATTCCCGCCGTCCGGTCCCGGGGCCGGCGCCTCGAGAGTTGGCCGACTTGTCTGCTGCCGAGCTGTCCCAGTTTCTTCCGAATGCTGCCGACGTGCCAGAGGGTTGGGGAGCGCAGCAGGACGCTGCTGATCCCGGGATCTCTGAAATCCTCGGCGGGGCTTCGCGCCCCTCATGTTCGGAGCGGCCGGATCAGGTCGCGGCGCGAGCGGCTGTGGTTTCCTCCAGGGCGCACGGCCCCAAAGTGGTTGATAAATCTTGGTACCCGGAGGTCAGCATGGCCCTGATTCGCGGTAATGCCGGAGCTGGCTTGCAAGAGCGGACGCGGCGTTGGGTCGCTGATTGCGACAACATCACGATGCACTACCGCGGCACCGGTCTCTGCCAGGCAGCCCTGCATCCTGTGCTGCTGCCAAACTTGGTGGTGGGCACTGTGACCGCTACTCGGATCAAGATCGTCTCCACCAACGGTCACTGTCTACGTGGCGGAGCTGAACCGGACTCCTCCCGCACCGTCGGTGTCGCGGTGATTGGAGGACTGACCCTGGTCGCCCAAAATGACAAGTTAAGCGATCTAGGCGAACCTTTGATGAAACTGACCCTGCAACGCCTGCAGAACTACTCCGCACTGCCTGCCCCGAGCCCGGATGCCCTCACCGCCGGTGGGCCGACGTTTATGGCGTTGGCGCCCAGTCTTGCTCAGACCTCTGGGAACGGCCGATGGTTCGTCGATCAGTGGACCTCCGGCGCAGATGCGGATACGGCCGCCCCGCCGATGGCAACCGAGCCCACTAAATGCGAGCCGTTCCCGTTCCCGGGCGGATACGGACTACCGATCGATCAGTCACTGTTCTCCGTGATCGGAAGTATCCACGTGCTGCGCTACGGCACCGACCCGAAAAATGGTGATCTCCAAGGTGATACCCAAGCACAGTATTTTCGCGAACACCCGGGATCTGATGTGCTTACCTCCGTCCGCTCTTGGGCCAAACGGTGTCAGCAGTATCAGATCGTGAGCGGGCAGCCCTGCGGGTCTCATCCAGTCGTCCAAGTCGATGAGTTGCCTGCCGACAAATACCGCGCCGACGATGCGATCGGCCTACGGCTCGACACGGCGAACTGGTGTGGCGACGGCACCCGTCGCTTCGCAGTTGTCACGTTGCTGCGTGTGCGGGGAGTGCTCTTGGTGACTCGGTCATCCGAGTCGAACAGTGCTACCGATTGGCTGCTGTCCACCGCGATCGACAATTTACGGAAAGTGCGATGAGAAGAGCCGCGCTCGTGGTGGGTGCCTTACTCTGCTGGGCACCGGGCTTGCGCCGTCTCCCGCGTACGCAGATGCGCTTCCCGAATGCTCGGACAAGTTCACCAACTTGAGCGGCCCGGATTGTCAGTTGACCTCCACCGACTCGCAGGGCCTCCGGTTCGAGAAAAGGATCATGGACACCGCCGCCCAAATCCGTGTTCTCGACAGAGACGGGATGTTGGTGCAGACACTCGACGAGCACCTCGACGGTTCGGTGGACTCGGGTGTCATGCTGTTGCATGACCTTGACGGAGACGGCCGTGATGAAGTGCTGCTGTCCCTGGAGACTGGCAGTGCACACCCGAACTCGCACTGGGTGTTGTGGCGCGCGACCGAAGACTCAACACAACTTGCCGTCGTTCCCGCACCGCACCTGGACGACGACACCATGCACAGCCCCGGAGCATTCTTCGGGGTCGACTTCTGGTATGCCGGTGACGGATTCATCGCCGAGTACGGGGTCGGCCCGATGCGAAGCTGGCTTACACGGATCTACCGGTTCACAGGCGAGGAGCTGGTACCGGTGGTGTCCGTCCAGAACGATGGCGTCAAGACTGACGGCAGCGTTCCGCCGTGTCATCTGGAGAAGGATTACGGCCTGGACCGCTTCGGCCTGTCCCCGGAGGCTGCGCGAGATCGCTTCTGCGCCAACACTGAACAACACAGGGACGGTGGGCGGTGACCGCGTCGAGTCGGCACTGTTGTGCGAACATCGCCGGGTATTGTCGAGGTGCTGCCCGCCGCGCTGTCCTGAGGCCAGCTGAGCCGTTTTCGGTGCTGCCATCGCAGCTATCCAGTTTTATCGCGGCTATCGGGGCAGTGTTGGTGTGCTTAGGGATTGCTGCACCACCTGCGCTGGCCGATACCTACGGGGTCAGACACTTCACCACACCTTCGCGCAACATTTCCTGCGTCATCGACAACGATTGGCCTAGGCCTTATGTGCGGTGCGATCTCAACGACGCTACGTTCGCCCCGCCGCCCCGGCCCACTAAGGATTGCCATGGCGCGTGGGGGCGCAGTGTGACCATGAATATCGGCGAAATCCCGGCATTTCACTGCATCTCAGATTCGGCAGGTGGTGAGAACTTGTTCGTATTGAAGTACGGCGACGAGACGGAGGTGGGGCCCTTCCAATGCTCAAGCCGAGAGGGCGGCCTCATCTGTGTCGACACCACCACCAGCAGAGGATTCCGTCTCGCGCAGCAATCCTATGAATTCTTCCCCTGAGAAGACCAAATCCGGCCGATTGCCCACTGGCCGTGCCCTGAGAACGTGATTGCCTCAGCCAGGAATTGATAGCCCTATACGGCTACCTCGCTCTCGCCCACTTTCGGCAATGCCCGCGTAGTGAACAGAGATCTGGGTGGAGCGTCACCGACGTGCGAAATTCTGTTTACTATGGCGTTATGACTCAAGGGGTTTCGCGCCGCTGGCCCAGGGAATGGGCTGGGCTTGCCGTGTCTGTCATTGCGGTGACCATCGCCGCGGGAGTCGGCGGTGCTGCTGCGGCGCGCGCTGCGGACACTTATGGGCGCCTGCAACAACCCGGATGGGCCCCACCGGCTTCACTATTTGGCCCCATGTGGACAGTGCTGTACGTAGCGATGGCGATATCGGCGTGGTTGGTATGGCGATCAGAGCCGTCACGGGAAAATCGTGTGCCGCTGATCGTGTACGGGGTGCAGCTTGTCCTGAACATGGCGTGGACGCCGCTGTTCTTTGGGCTTGGATGGCGGGGAGTGGCATTCATCGAGATTCTCGTGCTGTGGGGATTCATTGCCGCAACGGTGATGCTGTTCTGGCACCGAAGCCGTTGGGCCGCCACCTTGTTGCTTCCCTACTTAGCATGGTCGACGTTCGCGGCGGTGCTGAATTTCTCGGTGTGGCAGCTGAATAGCTAGTGGTCTTGCCTGGAGCGGTACCGGTGCAGTGCGATGTTCCTCTCCTCTGCGTGATCGAGGATGGGTGGCGGGTACCCGCGCGCATGGCCGTCGGGGTGCTTCCAGGGTGCGATAGCCGAGGCCCCGGGCAGGTGCTGTAGTTCCGGGATGTACTTGCGGATGTATGCGCCGTTCGGGTCGAACTTCTGTGCCTGAGCCGTGGGGTTAAAGACTCGGAAGTACGGCGCAGCATCGGTGCCCGTTCCTGCAACCCATTGCCAGCCGTGGGTATTGGATGCGCTGTCGGCATCGATGAGGTGGTTCATGAAGTGCTTGGCTCCGTGCGGCCACCAGATGTGGAGATCCTTGGTAAGGAAGCTCGCGGTGACCATTCGTACTCGGTTATGCATCCAACCTTCGGCAAGTAGTTGCCGCATGCCGGCGTCAACCAACGGGTATCCGGTTTCTCCGCGTTGCCAGGCCGTGAAGCCCTCGCCGGGCTCGGTATAGGTCAAATGCGCCAGTGCATCGGTCAGGTCGGCGTGCGCGGAGTGTGGTTGGTGGTAGAGCACGTCGGCATAGAAATCTCGCCAGGCTAGCTCCGAGGCGAACTTGGCGGCGTCTTGGCCCGCGATGGGTGCTAGGTCGGCGAGCAGTGTGCGGGGGTGGATCGCCCCGACTTTGAGGTAGGGCGAGACCCTGGATGTGGCGTCGACGTCGGCGCGGTCACGACCTACGGCGTACCCAGTGAGGTCGTGCGTGAGGAAGTGTTCCCACCGCATGCGGGCCGCACCCTCACCCGCGGGAGGCAAAGTGATGCTGCAGCTTTGGGCGAGTTCGGCAAGTAACGACCTGGCGGGGCCTGATCGTGCGGACCGGGGAGGCTTCGTCCAGGAAGGGCTGGATTTCAGCTGGGCGGGGCGCGGCCAGTGGTGCTCACGCCAGGCGCGTTCGAATGCGGTGAACACCCGATACGCAGACCCGTCTGATTTGGTGACTCGGCCCGGCGTCACTGCGTAGGGCGAGCCCGTCTCGATCCAGTCCACACCAATCTTGGCCAGCGCAGTCGATACCAACGTGTCCCGGCGCCTGCCGAAAGGGGTCGTCTCCCGGGCCACGTGCACTTCAGTGGCACCGACACGTTCAGCCAGCTCTAACAGGACCTGTTCCGGCGCACCGGAACAGAGGCAGAGCCGTCCATCGAGTTGTTGGTCAAGGTCAAGAACGTTGGCGGCAAGCCACGCATCTCGCGGGCGGGCTGCGCTGCGATGCAACTGCGGGTCCAGGACAAAGACGGCAAGTACATCACCGCTCGCGGCAGCAGCCTGGAGCGTGGGATTGTCGGCCAACCGCAAGTCGCGGCGGGCCCACCAGATAACGGTCACGAGCTGATCTGACTTCCCAAGAGATGCCCCAAGGCGGGACCGATACTCGGAGTCCGGAAAACATGCTGGCGGTCCAATAGTGTTGCGGGAGAGGCGCGCTGACTTGCCATCGCGAGTTCTTCGGCACCCTCGCGTCCGAGTAGCAGCGCCGGTCCGAAGGCTGGCACGGGTAGGAGCGCTGGGCGATGGACTGCCTGGGCCAGTGCACGTGTGTAGTCGATGTTGCGAACCACGCCGGGGGCCACGGCGTTAACCGGGCCTGATAGTGAAAGGTCCCACAGGCATCGGTGATAGATGTCTACCAAGTCGTCGATGCCGATCCAGGGCAACCACTGGGTGCCGGAGCCCAGGCGTCCGCCCAGGCCGGCCCGGAAAAGTGGGAGCAGGAGCTTGAGCGTTCCGCCGCGTGGTGACTGAACGATGCCGGTGCGGACGGTGACGACACGGGTCCCGGCGCTCTCGCCTGTTAACGCTGCCTGCTCCCAACGAGCGACCACGTTGGAAAGGAAGTCTGCTGTCGGCGGGGGAGGGCTTGTCTCAGTGAGCGTTTCATCATCTCGGTTCTTCCCGTAGTACCCGACCGCTGAGGCGCTGACGAAGGTGCCGACACCTGCGGATGCGGCGGCTCGGGAAAGGAGGCGAGTGGGCTCGATTCTGCTCGATGCGATGAGTTCTTTGTGCCGTGGGGTGAAGCGTCCGGCGATGGTGGCACCCGCCAGATGGATTACGGCATCGACGCCCTCCAGTGCGGCCGGGTCCGGATCATCGGGTTCCCAGTTGCGGTCGGTGCGGTTCTTGGGTTCTCCGCGGACCAGGCGGATTACGCGGTGCCCACCCGTGCTCAGGAACGCGGCAAGAGCGGTACCCACTAGGCCCGATGCCCCGGTGATTGCCACTGTCGAGGCATTCATTCCATGGTCGGCCGCTCTGCGGTGCGCGGCCAGATCCCCGGTGAGTTGCCGGTGCCGATAGGCGATGAGTTCGGTGAGAAGCAGCCCCGGAATAGGAGTCTCGATCGTGTCGCGTACCCGAGTGCTGTTATCGCCGACGGGCTCGAAGTCGTGAATATGCCGCCAGGGCAACACACCACTGACCGCCGACCGCAGTCCCGTCGCGACCCCTTCGTCGACGAATCGTCGGCCGGGCAGGAACGCCTCCTGATCGTGCTGGGCGACCCAGCGCAAGCCTCCCGGTAAATCCAGTACAGCGGCCCCGTCGCGCAGCGAGGCGGCTTCGGTACGCAACTCGACCGGCGCCCACGGCGCCGCCAAGCGATTGAACGCGCCCGGCCTGGAGTACCAGGCGAACACGTCCTCGACGGGCGCGTCGACAATCACCGAACCACTGATACCCATAAGTCTCCGATCGTCGGGAAGTCTAGTTCCGGCGTCCTCTGCGTGGTCGCTCAGAAGGCGTCGTCACCCGTGCGTTGATGGGAACTGCAATCTCGTTGCGTCGAGCGCACGAGAGTGTCCACGGCGGGTCGTAGAACCAGGCTTGGGGATCGCCCGATGTCTTTATGTTGTTGTCGTGCAGGGTATTAAGCAACTCGTCGGTTCGCCTGGCGACGGTGGCCACCGATCGGTCACCGCTGAAGCGCAGCACCGCGAGTGTCTCGGCGGGCACTTCGGTGAGCCGGATGCTCTCATCGCCGGGAGTGGGCAGGGTTGCTAGCGTCCATTTCGCCGGCATATAAAACCGGATTGTTGAACCGCCAGTAGCACTTGACAATTGGCCCACCGGGGCCGTCATGGCAATGGTGTCGTTTTGTTGCGCTACGGGTGCGGTCATGGCGATCTTGGCCTGCCGGTGGTTCTTGCCGAAAATGTAGCCCGCAAGGCGGCGAAAACCCTCGCTGCGGGCTCGGTCGTCATCGGCCAAGACGGTGGTTTCTGCCGCGACTCGGCTGTTGTACTGCCTGATCTGCACCGAAGCGGTCAGAGACCGTGACGAGTATTGCGGTTCTTCGGTGCCCGAACGGACTCCGAAGATGTTGCCCGCGGCTTTGAGCAGTTCAACCCCCAGGGTCCACAGCGGCACGATGGCACTCAATTTCCAGCTCCTTTCGGCAATCGCTAGTTCTTCAGATACGGGAGGTGCAACTTGGGGAGGGTGAATTGGGCGACGTCGATGTAGCCGATGCGGAAGTAGTTCGCACATCCGGTGAGGTACTTCATGTAACGCTCGTACACAACCTCGTCCTGGATGGCGATGGCCTCGTCCTTGTGTTCCTCGAGTGCCGCCGCCCACAGGTCCAGGGTCTTGGCGTAGTGCGGTTGCAGTTGGTGTATTCGTGTGCAGCTGAAGCCCGCCCGCTCGGCATGCTCTCGCGCCATCTCGATGGTGGGTAGCCGCCCGCCGGGGAAGATTTCGGTGATCATGAATTTGATGAAGCGCGCCAGCTCGAAGCTCAGCGGCAGGCCCTTGGCGGTGATGTCGTTGAGATGCAGTCCGGTGATGGTGTGCAGCAGCATTACGCCGTCATCCGGTAGTGCGTTGTAGGCGAACCTAAAAAAGTCGTCGTAGCGGTCAAAGCCGAAATGTTCGAACGCGCCGATCGACACGATCCGATCGACCTTGCCGTCGAACTCCTCCCACCCGTGCAGCTGGACGATCTTTGACCGAGTGCTCGCTGATGCCGCCAAAAGCTTTTCGACGTGTGCCTTCTGATTCTTACTCAGAGTCAACCCGATGACGTTCACGTCGTACTTTTCCAATGCACGATTGAGCGTGGCGCCCCAACCACACCCCACATCCAGCAGCGTCATCCCAGGCTCCAGGTGCAGCTTGCCCAACGCCAAGTCGATCTTGGCCAGTTGGGCTTCCTCGAGAGTCATATCGTCGCGCTCGAAGTAGGCGCAGCTGTATGTCTGGGTCGGGTCAAGAAAAAGGCGGAAAAAGTCATCCGAAAGGTCGTAATGGGCCTGAACATCGGCGAAATGTGGGCGAAGCCGCGGTTTTTCTGACATCTGGGCAGAACCTTTCGTGGGCGGAGCGGGGAACGTCTATCTGCCGGCCCTCCTTCTGCGGGCGCACTGGAATAGCCGCACTTCGGGGGGCATGTGTGTGCGGCTCTGTTCTAATTCGGAGCCGAACGTCCTCCGGATGGGTCGGCTGCGTACAAGGCCGAGCCCGCGCCGAGGCGCCGTCCGAGAGAGGCAATACCCATCCGCAGGCCGGTTTACTCCGAATACGGGGTGTGAGTGAGATATCTGGCCCCGGCGGGGCACGGTCCGTCGCCGTCATCGGCAGTGGTGTGGCCGGATTAACCGCAGCTCACGTGCTCTCTGCCCACGACCGGGTCTCGTTGTACGAGGCCGATGGGCGTTTCGGGGGCCACGCTCACACTCAGTTCGTCGATGCCGGCCACGGTGCGCCCACTGCGGTCGACACCGCATTCCTGGTGCACAACGACCGGACCTACCCCACACTGTGCCGATTGTTCGACGAACTCGGCATCGCCACCGCCGACACGGATATGTCGATGTCGGTGTGCGATGACAGCACTGGGCTGGAATACGCCGGTGCCAGGGGCGTGCGCGGCCTCTTTGCTTCGCCCGCGACGGCGAATCCTCGCTATCTGTGGATGCTGGCAGAGATCAAGCGGTTTCATCGCCACGCCCGCCGATTGCTCGCTGACCCGGAGGCAGACGACAAGGCTCTGAGTCTCGGGGATTTTGTTCTGCGGCTGGGTTTCTCACAGTTCTTCCTCGGCCGCTTCCTGACACCACTTGTGGCCGCCGTGTGGTCGTGCCCGCCCGGGCAGGCCATGGCGTACCCGGCGCAATACCTGTTCAGGTTCCTGGACCATCACGGCATGCTGTCGGTATTCGGGTCGCCGCAGTGGAAAACAGTCACCGGGGGTTCGCGCACATATGTCGATGCCGTGGTGCGCGGCCTGCATGAGGCGTTCACCGGTTCCCCTGTCGCCCACGTCAGAAGGATTCCCGAGGGCGTTGTGGTGACGGCCGCGGGGCACCCGCCGAAGGTGTTCGATGCCGCCGTGATCGCGACGCATCCCGATCAGGCGCTGGCTCTGCTGGCACAGCCCACCGCTGCCGAGCGTGCGGTGCTGGGAGCCATTGGGTACGTGAGCAATTCCGCGCAACTACACACCGACGAGTCGCTATTGCCGCGATATCCACACGCCCGCGCGTCGTGGAACTATCTGTGCAGCGGCGGCGCCCAAGGCGTCGTGGTGACGTATGACATCACCCGGTTGATGAGATTGCCAGGCCCGCGTCGGTTTCTGGTCACCCTCGGCGGCGAGCACCTGGTAGCTCCCGGGACGGTGCTTGCCGAAATGACTTACCAGCACCCGGTCTATACGTCGCAATCTGTTGCCGCCCAACGCAGACTGCCAAGCCTCAACGATGGCCGCATCACGTTCGCCGGTGCGTACCACGGATGGGGTTTCCACGAGGACGGTGCCGCCTCGGGCCTACGCGCCGCACAAGCACTGGGCCGGGACTGGCCGGTTGATGCGGCCGGCCGGCGCGAGCATCGCGTGGGAGCACGATGAATTCGGCGACGATGGTTCCCTGCCTATACCGCACCCGGATCATCCATGTGCGGCGTTCGCCGGTGACACACCGGTTCGCCTATCGTGGCTACTGCTGGTACATCGATATCGACAAACCGCCGCGCCTGCCCTTCGGTCTGCGCACCTTCGCCAATTTCCAAGCACGGGACCATCTCCAGGGAGATGTCGACGACACGCTGCGCCAACGCGTGGACCGATTCTTCGCCTCGCACGGGGTAGGACTGGGCGGCGGTACGGTCACCGCACTGCTGCAGGTGCGGGTGTTGGGGTACGTCTTCAACCCGCTGAGCCTGTACTGGTGCCACGACCGCCAGGGCGACCTCGCCCACATCATTGCCGAGGTCCACAACACCTACGGCGGACGGCACGCATACCTGCTGCCCCCGACCGCCAATTCCACAGTGGACAAACAGCTTTACGTATAGCCATTCAACGGCGTCGACGGGCGATACCGAGTTCGTGCTGCCCGCCCCGGCAAGACGTTGAACATCAGTATCTCGCTGCAGCGCAGCGGCCAGCGGCCGTTCTTCGCCGCGGTGCGCGGCATCCGGCGCCGGGCCCGAGTCGGTGAACTGTTGTGGTTGCAGGCCGTCGCGCCCCTGGCGCCACTCATGGGTGCGCTGGCCATCCGTAAAGAAGGGATCAGGCTGTGGTTGAAAGGGCTACCGGTGGTAGAGCGCACATCTGCACACGAGAGGGAAAGGAGAGCGTGAACGGTCAACTCGAGAGCGCCACTGCCGATGTGCGCGATATCAGATCGCATCGCCGGCTGCATATCGCGCCGGTTCCTTCCGGGCCGCTTGCAGCGGCACGGGCGGTAGTGGCTGACAAGCTGCTGTGTCGTGCGGCCGCGCGGCTCCCGGTGCGGGTGTTGTACCCGGACGGGTCTGTTGTGGGGGCAGCAGATAGATCCCTGCCCACCATGAGAGTTCGGCGGCCGACGGCACTGGCACGACGTCTAGGTCGCTCCGGCTTGATTGGATTCGGTGAGGCCTACATGGACGGAGACTGGGATTGCGACGATCTGGCAGGCTTTCTCACCCCGTGGGCAGCATCGATGGAGGAGTTGATTCCCCCTATCTTGCAACGCTTCCGGCATCTCGCCGTGCCGCGCGTCCCGCAAGCTCAGCGCAACGAGCCACCACAAGCCCAGCGCAATGTTGCGCATCACTATGACTTGTCGAACGACTTTTTCTCCCTGTTCCTGGACGAGACGCTGACTTGCTCGTGTGCTCTGTTCGACCACGTCCCGGGCTCAGCAGAGAGGCTGTTGGATGCCCAACACCGCAAGATCGACCGCTTGCTGGACCACGCACAAGTAGGCCCCGGCACCCGAGTTCTCGAGATCGGTACAGGTTGGGGGCAATTGTGCTTATCGGCCGCCGCGCGCGGGGCGCACGTGCGGTCAGTCACTTTGTCGAGCGAGCAACAGAAACTGGCACAGCAGCGGGTGCGAGCCGCCGGGCTGTCCGACCGAGTACGGATAGAGCTGTGCGATTATCGAGACGTTCAAGGCCAATACGACGCGATCGTGTCGGTAGATATGCTCGAAGCGATCGGGTTCGATTTCTGGACAACGTACTTCCACACCATCGACCGATTGCTTAGACCGGGCGGTCGGCTGGCCCTTCAAACCATCACCATGCCCCACGAGCGGATGATGGCCAGTCGCAACACCCACACCTGGATACAGAAGTACATTTTCCCTGGCGGCCTACTTCCCTCGGTGCGGGCAATCACCGAAACGACCACTGATAGAACGCATTTGCGGACCATTGAGACAATGTCCCTGCGGCCGCACTATGCCGAGACACTGCGGTTATGGAGTCAGTAGCTGGCGGCTCGGCGTGAGAGCGTGTTGGCGCTGGGATTCGACGACGCGTTCTATCGAATGTGGCAGCTGTATCTGGCGTACTCGGAGGCCGGGTTCCGATCCGGGTATCTCGATGTCCACCAATGGATTTTCCAGCGAGGTCGACAATGAACTTCTTCACCGTGATGGCGTGTTCGCTGTGCGCTGTGGTGGCCGTGCACAGTGTCACTTTCCTGATCGGCCACCGCATCGGGCGCTACAACGTGGTCGACGTCGCCTGGGGCCTTGGGTTCATCGCAGTGGCCGCGGTGTGCGCCGTATTCGGTGGCGGTGACCGGCAGCGCCAGGTTCTGCTGCTCGCGCTCGTCGGGATATGGGGTGCCCGGCTCTCATGGCACATGTTGGTGAAATCGGCTGGGAAAGGCGAAGATCCGCGGTACTGTGATCTGCTGGGTGGCGATTTCTCGGTGCCGCAGGTGTTGCGCAAGATCTTCGTCATCCAGGCCGGCGCTACGTGGTTGGTATCCCTACCCATCCAACGCTCAGCCGTTGAAGGACCAACCCCCGAGTCGCTGCGTCCCGTGGTAGCCGTCGGTATCGGGTTATGGCTGCTTGGAATGCTTTTCGAAGCAGTGGGTGATTTTCAGCTGCGCCGTTTCAAACAGGATCCAGCCAACAAGGGCAAGATTATGGAGCAGGGACTGTGGGCCTGGACTCGGCACCCGAATTATTTTGGCGATGCCTGCGTGTGGTGGGGGCTCTGGTTGATCACGATCACCGGTTGGCAATCGTTCGCAACGGTGCCTTACCCGGTGCTGATGACCTACTTCCTCGTCTACGCCACTGGGGGTCGCCGCACGGAGAAGGCAATGGCCGGGCGGCCCGGATTCGCTGACTACCAACGCCGGGTTTCATTTATCCTGCCACGTCCCCCGAAACGCGAATCGTCATGAACAATCTCCGCGATGCGTTTAGGCTCACGGGCGTGCCTGGGGGACCTGGATGCCCTGTTGCGCAATGTCGCCGACCGCGATACCGCGGCATTCGCCACGCTCTACGATCACACCCGCTCGCGCGTGTACGGGCTGGTGCTGCGGGTATTACGGGATCCTGGCTATAGCGAAGAGACAACGCAAGAGATCTACCTACAGATCTGGCGTTCAGCCCAAAGCTATGACCCGACCGCCGGATCGCCTCTGGCTTGGATCATGACGTTGGCTCATCGCCGCGCCATCGACCGCGTGCGCTCGGAGCAATCGGCGGCCGACCGCGAGTCGCGCTACGGCGCCACCACTGTCGAGCGTGCCGCCGACCAGGTCACTGAATCGGTGATCCGTAACGAAGAGCAGCGGCAAGTCACCGAATGCCTCGAAACACTCACTGATACACAACGCCAATGCCTGCATCTGGCCTACTACGACGGTTTGACTTATAGCCAAGTCTCGCAACGGCTTGCCGCGAATCTGGCAACCATAAGATCTCGGATGCGTGACGCGATCAAAGCGCTGCGCCGATGCCTGGGGACACCATGACCGAACCCAACGACCTCATCACCTCCGCCACCCCATACGCACTGCATGCGCTGCCCGACGATGAACGAGACCAGATCGACAGGTGGCTGTCAGTCGGCGCCGCCGAACAAACCCTCTCCTTTACCCAGGAAGTGCGCGCTACACGGGAAACGATGGCGGCCCTGGCGGCAAGCACCGCGGTTGAACCTCCGGCCCGGCTTCGCCCGCGACTGCTCAAGATCGTGGCCCGGGACATCCAAAGAGATTCCGGAGCAATAGATATCAACCGCTGGAGAGCGCCTCTGATTGCTGTGGCGGCCGCCACCGCTATCGGGCTGGCGGCAGCTGGGATCGGCACTATTCTGCGGCCTCCGCCTCCGACCGCGCAGCAGGTCTTCACCGCCACCGACGTGCGGACCGTCACTGGTGACATCCCCACCGGCGGTACGGCAACTGTTGTCTATTCGCGGCAGAAGAACACGGCGGTGTTGGTGATGAACAATGTGGCACCACCACAACCCGGCACTGTTTACCAAATGTGGCTGATCGGCGACAGCGGGCCGGAGTCAGCGGGAACCATGGATGCTCAGGCCGTCGCACCGTCGACAACAGCGGTCATACCCCGACTCAACGACTCCACCGCACTGGCATTCACCGTCGAGAAAGGCCAGGGTTCGGCCTCGCCGACGGGCCCGATCATCGCGAAACTGCCGCTGAACCAGTAGCCGACGGGCAGCAGCTGATCTCTAACGGATCAACGGGCCTTGTCCGCCCGCAGCGCCTTCACGCGTCGCTCCTCACGGAGCACGTTCTGATAGCTCTCGCGTTCCGCGACCAGCCACTCGGGCTTCTCCTCGAGCAGCTCGTTGATCTGCTCGGTGGTGAGCGGACCGTCGACGCCGCCGCGCGCGAGACCGGAGATCGAGACACCAAGCTTGGCGGCCACGAGGTTCTTCGGGTGCGGCCCGTCTTTGCGGAGGTCCTTGAGCCATTGCGGTGGGTCAGCCTGCAGGGCCGCGAGCTCGGCCCGGGTGATCGGGTTCTCCTGGAACTCCGCGGGTGTCGCTTGCAGGTACACGTCCAGCTTTTTCGCCGCGGTGGCGGGTTTCATGGACTGCGCGTTGGGCCTGCTCATGGATTCAGCTTATCGGTAGCCTGAGGCGGTGACCTCGCCCTCACTCACCCTCGGGTACGTCCCGGGTGGAACGCCCGCGAAGTGGGCACGAATCTGGGCTGAGCGGCATCCCAAGGCCCCACTGCAGTTGCGCGCCGTCGCGGCGGCAGATGCGGCCGACGCGCTGCGGGACGGCACCGTGGACGTGGCGTTGCTCCGGCTGCCGGCCGATACATCTGGGCTCGCTGTCATCCCTCTCTACGAAGAGGCAACGGTGGCAGTGGTGCCCACCGATCATCTGCTCAGTGCCGTCGACATGATCACTGCCGCAGACCTCGACGGCGAACCGGTGCTGCTCCCACTCGACGACGTCCTCTCCTGGGTAGGTGCTCCCGGCTTTCCGGTCGATCACCGACCCGATACCACAGAGGACGCAATAGAACTCGTCGCCGCGGGGTTGGGCGCGCTCATCGTTCCGCAGTCGCTGGCACGGCTGCATCACCGCAAGGACCTCACGTACCGTCCAATTGCCGACGCGCCCACATGCCCGGTCGCACTTGCCTTCCCGGTAGGGCAGCAGCCAGCCCTGGTCGAGGAGTTCATCGGGATTGTGCGGGGCCGCAAGGCCGATTCATCGCGAGGGCACGCTGAGCCTGCACCGAAACGCACGGCGCGGGAAAAGACCCTCGCGAAGCAGGCGGCCCGCGCCGCGGCGGGCAAGGTCGCCCGCAAGCCGGGACGGACCGAGCGCGGTCGACGCTGACGCCTACGGCCGCGTGTGCCTAGGCGTCTTCGGTAGCCGGCTCCGGCGGGGCAGGCGCAGGTGTGGGTTCCTTGGGCGCTGGTGGAGCCGGTGCGGGGTCGGGCATGTGTCCTGGCTCGTCGGCGGGCACGGTGTCTGCGCGCAGATCATAGGTTTCGTCACTGTCGACTCTGTCGGGCACCTGGCCGCCCGGGTAGTAGGTGCAGTCGGTGGTGCCCCAATAGCCGCTGCTGTAGCAACTGCTGCTTGGGTTCCGATAGTGGGCGGGAATGCCGATGACTTTGCGCCGCGTCCATGACCCATCCTTTCGGATTGGCTGGTCGCAGATCTCGCGCTTCAGCGAGCCCAGAAAGCCCCAGGGGACCTGCTCGCAGTTGGGCGGATTATCGGCGTTGGCGGTGGGCGCTTGGATAGCGGCAGCGCTGAAGACTATTCCTAGCCCGAGCAGAAGGCGCGCACAGCGGACACGGCGGATGTTCATGGGACTCCCCCTGGAGATTCACAGTAAAAAGACAGGATGAACTTACTGGAAGTAAATCGATTTACAAGTGGTATTTCCGGTCTACGGATCTCGGGGTAATCCGCCGCGCTGACCGCGTCGTTTTGTTGAACGCCGTGTCTGAATCTCACGATCCTTTCGGGGCTCAAAACCGTCGTGAGATTCAGTCTCGGCGGTGGTATGACTAGTCGGTGACGCCTGATCAGTGGCTGGAAGCACTGCGCAAAGGGGTGGCGGCCGTCGCTGCGACCCCGCCCGAGTACCTGGACCGTGACGTACCGTCTTGCCCAGGCTGGACGGCGCGTGACGTAGTGGCTCACCTGGGCGGAGTGCATCGCTGGGCAGTGGGAGTCCTTGTCGGGCAAAAGGTTCCATACGCAGACGTCGACCCGGATGCTCCGGCGGGGGAGCAGATCCTCGGTTGGTACTCCGGGCGTGCCGACAAACTTGCCGCTGCATTGACGTCGAAGGACATCGATACGCCGACGAAGTCACTGTTCGGTGAGCGGCCGGCACGGTTCTGGTATCGCCGGCAGGCGCAGGAAGTGGCCGTGCACCGCTGGGACATCGAGCACGCCTATCGTGGCTGGGATGCTGACCCGATCGACGCGGCGCTGGCCGCGGACGGCATCGCAGAGTGGTCGGAGCTCTTCACGCCCAGGCTCCTCGCGCGTAGTGCCGGCCTCTCGGAGGATCTTCTAGGCGCACGAATACTCCTGCAGACCAACGATGTCGGTGGTTCCTAGTTGTTGCGTGCCGACGCGGGCGGCATCGGCATCGTGGACGACGATGCCGCACCGGACGCCACGATTACGGCATCCACCTCCGATCTGCTGCTGGCGCTATGGCACCGGGTTCCGTTGTCACGCTTGACGGTCGATGCAGATGCGACCCGCGTCGAGCGGGTGCTGGATCTAGTCCGGATCTAAAACCGCAGGGATCGACCGCTGCACCAGCCACGCGGTGAACGTGGCGATAGCCAAGAGTGCCAAGCCGACCCATAGCGCGTCCAGCCCAATGCGGTGATATGTCGCGGCACCCAGCACGGCGCCGACGGTCAACCCGGCCCACAACGTGATGTAACGCAGCCATACCCAGCGGGGTCCACCGAAGAACGCATCGACCAGCCGCTGCCCGGCCTTGACCACCGTGCCGGTGATGTAGGTGAGCCCAACCTGGACTTCACCGGAGCGCTGGAAAACCGAATTCATGGCGCCCATCGCCAGCGCCGTGACGAGCAGTGCTGCGACACCCGCTCCCATCTCCTGCGTGATCGCCGCCGCCGCAACCGTTGTCGAGGTGACCGACAACACGACCACACGCTCGTGTTCGCCGCTGACGCGTGAGGCGATGGCGCCGACCATCACACCGATGAAGAACATGCCGATCAAACCGGCCGCCTTGTACGCGGATTCCCAGTGTTGGGTCGCAGTGGACGCGGCCATCCTGGTCGTATTACCGCTCATGAAGGACAGGAAGTACCCACCCAGATGCACAAAGCCGATCGCATCGAGAAACCCTGCGACAGTTGACAGTCCAGCGGCGAGCACCATCTCCCGCCGCCGGATGGACCACACCGCGGATCAGTGCTTGTGGCCGGGGCTTTGGGCCCGCTTGTACAGGGTCTTGAGCAGGTTGTCGCGGAAGGTCGCGTTGTCCATCAGCTTGATGCCCTTGTCGCACAGCCACGGATTGCCCAGCGCTCGGTGCATGATCCGTCCGCGCCGGTATTCCCGGCCCCAGGCGTCGTTCATCCGCTGCTGGTAGTTGGTGAAGTCCTGCGGACCCGCGTTCTGCAATGCCGCCACCGCGCATTCGCCTGCGGCCAAGCCGGATTCGAGCGCCTTGGAGATGCCGGCACCGCTGACCGGCTTGCCCGCGCCCAGTGCGTCACCGGCGAACAGCACACCCGGGCGCCAGGGCGGCCACGCGGTGAATCCCATGGGCAGACGCCAGGCGCGAACACCCTTGTTCTTGCGCAGCTCGGCAAGATCGGGCAGCTCCCACTCGCGTGGCAGCTTCTTCATGTAGGTATCGAGAACCTGTGCGGCGTTGACGTCCTGCCACTTCTTGTAGCTGTTGACGTACCCGATGCCGATATTGATTCGTCCGGCACCGAGCGGGAAAACCCAGCCGTACCCGATCAGCGCGTCATTTTTATGGTGCAACCGCAGGTCGATGTCGAGCATGTTGGAGTCTTCACGGTTGGCCTCCATCTCGGCGCGGATCGCAATCGCGGTGTATCCCTTAACCTCCGAGTCGATGTTCATCGCGCGCTTGACGGGGGAGTAGGCACCGTCGGCGACGATCACCGCGTCGGCCGAGATGGTCTCGCGCGATCCACTGGCAGTCTTGACCTCAATGCCCTTGACCAGATTGCCATCGCCGATCGGACCGACTGCCTCGGTGGACTGGCGCACTTCGACGCCCGCGGACTCGGCGTGCTTGAGTAGCAGGGTGTCCAGCTCCGGGCGGCGCACCACATGCCCGTGATCGGGCATGCCGGGACGGTTGGGGAAGGTGAGTTCCCAAACACTGCCGCTATCGACGCGCACACCGTCGACGCGATGGAACTGGGCGACCTCATTGGCCAGACCCATCTTCTGCAGATAGCTCACCGCTCGCGCGGTCAGCCCGTCGCCGCACGGCTTATCCCGCGGGAACTCGGCCTTGTCGACGAGCACGACGCTGGCGCCCGTACGGGCGGCCTGCCAGGCCGCAGATGACCCGGCCGGGCCCCCGCCGACTACCGCAATGTCGTAGTGCTTCTCGCTCACATATCAAATAGTAAGGGCCGCGAGCGCGTCTATTCGCCGTCGGGCTTGGTCACACCCAGGCTCGAACCGGCACGGTTCTCGTACGCGCTGCGTGCGTTGGTGTCGATATCGAGGAACACACGATCGGTTCCGGCCTTCTTGCTCATGAATCGGCGCACCTTGGTGGGCAGCGAATTGACGATCGTGGTCACCGCGCCGAGCGGCTTCGGGACCGTGACCTGGACACGCGGCTTCTCGATGATCCGCACCACGGCCGCGGCGATGTCTTCGGGTTCGACGGGTTTCTGCGCACCGGTCGAATCAGTGCCCGCGATGAGTTCGGTATTGGTAAAGGTCGGCAGTACGGCGCTGACTTGGACTCCTCGCGGCGCGAACTCGTCGCTCAGCGCGCGGGACAGGCCGACAACGCCGAACTTGGACGCGTTGTAGACCGCCATACCGGGTGCCGCCATGAGGCCGGCCACGGATGCGATATTGACGATCTGGCCGTTGCGGCGCGCCACCATCTCGGGAAGCGCCAGGCGACACCCATTGATGACGCCGTAGAGATTGACCTCCAGCATCGAGCGGATCGCGCCGTCGCTCGTGGACAGGAACGGGCCGATCGGCATGACACCCGCATTGTTGATGAGAACGTCGACCGGTCCGCCGGCGCCGGCGGCCTCCAGGAATCGCTTGAATGAGGCCGGATCGGTGACATCCACCGGATGGGCATCGACGTTTCCTTCTTCTTTGAGGCCCTCGACCGCGGCTGCGAGCGCCTCGACATCACGGTCGCCGATCACCACCCGTGCGCCCCGGCGCAGCAGTGCGGTGGCGGTGGCGTAGCCGATACCGCGCGCGGCACCGGTGATGGCGATGTTCTTGCCCGTGATTCTGTCCATGACCACGGACTTTACATGTGTCAAGTTTGCGTCACTAGGGATTCTCCGGATTCGACTCGACACGCTTAACCACAACACGTTGTGTTGCGCCATGATGTCGGCCCCCAGGGGTAGTGTCTGTTCCACAGTCAGCGAATCCCGCGAATCTGTTTGACGTTCTCCAGGAGTGGTCTCGTGAGTGAAAAACTTAAGCTGGTCAGCCGTGTCTCGGCGATCAACTGGAACCGGGTTCCCGATGAGAAGGATGCCGAGGTCTGGGACAGGCTCACCGGTAACTTCTGGCTGCCCGAAAAGGTGCCGGTGTCCAATGACATCCCGTCGTGGAACACACTCACAGATCACGAAAAGCAGTTGACGATGCGGGTTTTCACGGGCCTGACGCTGCTGGACACCATTCAGGGCACCGTCGGCGCGGTCAGCCTGATCCCCGATGCGATCACTCCGCACGAAGAAGCGGTGTACACCAACATCGCGTTCATGGAGTCGGTGCACGCCAAGAGCTACAGCTCGATCTTCTCGACGCTGTGCTCCACGCGGGACATCGATGACGCGTTCCGCTGGTCGGAGGAGAACCCGAACCTGCAACGCAAGGCCGAGATTGTCATGGAGTACTACCGGGGTGACGAGCCACTCAAGCGCAAGGTTGCCTCGACCTTGCTGGAGAGCTTCCTGTTCTACTCCGGCTTCTACCTTCCGATGTACTGGTCCAGCCGCGCCAAGCTCACCAACACCGCCGACATGATTCGGCTCATCATCCGCGATGAGGCCGTGCACGGGTACTACATCGGCTACAAGTTCCAGCGTGGTCTGGAGCGCGTCGATGAAGCCAAGCGCGCCGAGATCAAGGAATACACGTACGACCTGCTCTACGAGCTGTACGAGAACGAGACCGATTACACCGAAGACCTTTACGACGAGGTCGGGCTCACCGAGGACGTGAAGAAGTTCCTGCGCTACAACGCCAACAAGGCCCTGATGAACCTGGGCTATGAGGCGCTGTTCCCGCGCGAGGAAACCGACGTGAATCCGGCGATCCTGTCGGCGCTGTCACCGAACGCCGACGAGAACCACGACTTCTTCTCCGGGTCGGGTTCCTCGTACGTCATCGGCAAGGCCGTGAACACCGAAGACGAGGACTGGAACTTCTGACGTCTGTTCGCCGGGCACAAATGAACGACCGGTGAACTGTGCTCATGTCACCTCGCGCTGTGAACCTGCTGCAGGGACACTATTACCGTGACGAGCACATCGATTATTGGTTCGATTGTTTCCTGGCTTTCGGCGGGATACCCAGAGGGCGTTCCCCCCACTGATCGGTTTCCGCTGTTGGCGCTGCTGCGCCGCACGCTGACCGAGGAGCAGGTCCAGGAAGTCGTCGCCAAGCTGACCGCCCCCGAATCGCCCGCGCAGGTTGATGGTGTGGTGAGCAAGGACGAGATCGAGAAGTTCATCTCGGATGTGACCAAGGATGAGCCCACCACTCAAGACATTTCGCGTGTCGCCTCGCGCCTGGCAGCCGGCGGCTGGCCGCTCGCAGGTGTAGACGCCACCGCACTCAACGCGTAACTAGAACGCCCAGTTGTGTTCTGGGCTCATCACGAATCCGCGTGTCTGGGACGATGAATCGAGAACACGCGCCGTAGTTGCCGGTTCCACCACGGCGCAGACGACATCTGCCGTCATCTGGATGGTGTGGTTGGTAGGCAGCGGTCGCACGCCGGTCGGACTCTCGGCGACCGGGCTGACGTAGATCGTCTTTGCGCGCATAGGTGCTCATGTCCAGGATCGCACGATTCGAGCCGACCGTCGTCCCAGCGCATCCCACGCTGTAGTAGGGGTACCGGCCACGCCCGAAACAGACCAGTCCATCGGGTGCGATGAAAGAGTTTCCGGTGTAGCTACGGTAACTGGTCTGCGTCGACGGCTGGTAGACCGCTGAGGTCAGGGAAGCCCGGTGGTGGTTGGGCCGCAGCGGGGGAGGGGCTCGCGAGCATCAGGGACAGCATCGCCGCGCAGGCGATGAGCAGGCGATGAGCCCTGTTCGTCATGCACGGAAATCTACCTCCGCAGGCAGTGACCGGTGCAGAGTTCTACCGCCCGGACGTAGGTGCCGGCGCCGTGGACCCCGATGACGACGGCACGGTGGACGGCCGATCGACGATCGTCGACAGCGGGCCACCGATCCGGTACTTGGCGCCCCGATGTTCCTCCGGTAGGCGATCGCCGTTGCCCAGCAGCTTGTGCCGCAATGTTCCTGGCGTATAAGAATTTTGATAGGCGCCACGTTCGGTCAGCACCGGTACCACGTACTCGATGAAGTCCTCGAAGGTGCCGGGGGTAATCGCGTAGGCCAGGTTGAAGCCGTCGACATCGGTTTCCTGCACCCACTCCTGCAGGGTGTCTGCCACCTCGGCGCCGGAGCCGACGACGCGCGGTCCCATCCCGCCGATCTCGCCCCACTCGGCGATATCGCGCACCTTCCACTCCCGGCCATCGGCGGTGGCGGCCTGAAATGCCGCGACCGCCGACAGGATGGCATTGGAGTCCACATTTCCGATCGGCTCATCGAGGCCGTATTGGGCCAGATCCACACCCATCCAGCCGGACATGAACACCAGCGCGCCCTCGGTGCTGCCGTAGCTCAACAGCTCGCGGTGCTTGGCATGTGCCGCTTCGGAATTCTCGCCGGTGACCACCGTCGTGAGGTTGAAGATCTTGGCGGAGTAAGGATCTCGTCCGGCAAGCTCCAGTTCGCGCCGGATTGTGCTGACCGTCTGGCGCAACAGCTCCTTGGTGGGGGCCGCGGTGAACACTGCCTCGGCATTCTCCGCGGCGAAACGCACCCCGCGCGGCGAGGAGCCGGCCTGATAGATCACTGGAGTGCGTTGCGGTGACGGTTCCACCAGATGCACCCCGGGAACGGTGAAATGCGTTCCCTCATGGCCGATGTGGTGAACCTTGTCCGGATCGGTGAAGACACCGCGCGCGGCATCGCGGACGACGGCATCGTCCTCCCACGAGCCTTCCCACAGCTTGTAGAGCACCTCGAGGTACTCATCGGCATGGTCGTATCGCGCATCGTGCGCGGGCTGGTCGGTTTGACCCATGTTGCGGGCCGCGGCGGGCAGGTATCCGGTCACCACGTTCCATCCGACCCGTCCGCCGGTAAGGTGGTCGAGGGTGGATAGCCTGCGCGCGAATGGATATGGATGTTCGAATCCGGTACCCGTGGTGACGCCGAAGCCGAGGTTTTCGGTGACCAGCGCCATGGCCGAGACCAAGAGCAGGGGGTCGGCGACCGGGATCTGCGCGGCCTGACGGATGGCCGCCTCATCGCTGGCGTCGTAGATGTCGTAGGTGCCAAGCACATCGGCGATGAACAGTCCGTCGAAACGGCCGCGTTCGAGCAGCTTGGCCAGGTTCGTCCAATAGGACAGATCCTTGTACCGCCAGGACTGGTCATCGGGGTGCCGCCATAAGCCAGGGGATTGGTGTGCAACGCAATTCATGTCGAACGCGTTGAAACGGATGACGCGTGTCATCCCCTCAGCATCGGCACCCCGACGACATCAGTCACCGGTTGTACTCGGGATGAAACTTACAAAGTGGCGGTATCGATCACGAAGCGGTACCGCACATCGCTGGCCACCACGCGCTCGTAGGCCTCGTTGATGTACGAGGCATCGATGACCTCAATCTCGGACCCGATGCCATGCTTGGCGCAGAAGTCAAGCATCTCTTGGGTTTCCGGGATACCGCCGATCAAAGAACCCGAGATGCTGCGCCTGTTGGTCAGCAACGGGAAGCCGGGGACCTCGATGGGGTTCTCGGGCAGGCCCAGCTCCACCAGGGTGCCGTCGACACCCAGCAGCCCTAGGTACTTGCCCATGTCCAAGTTCGAGGACACGGTGTTCAGGATCAGGTCAAAGCTGCTGCGCAGCGACGTGAAGGTGTCCGGGTCGGCGGTCGCGTAGTAGTGACTGGCGCCCAGGCGCAGGCCGTCTTCCATCTTCTTGAGCGACTGGCTCAGCACCGTTACCTCGGCGCCCATCGCCTTACCCAGCTTGACGGCCATGTGGCCGAGGCCGCCGAGTCCGACGACGGCAACGCGCTTGCCCGGGCCTGCATTCCAGTGCCGCAGCGGCGAGAAGGTGGTGATACCGGCGCACAGCAGCGGGGCTGCTGCGTCCAGGGGGAGGCTGTCGGGGATACGCAGGACATAGTTCTCGTCGACGACGACCGCCTGGCTGTACCCGCCCTGAGTCTGGGTGCCGTCACGATCCTTGGCGCCGTAGGTGCCGACCATGCCGCGCTCGCAAAACTGTTCCAGCCCGGCGACGCAGCTCGGACACTGACGGCAGGAATTGACGAAGCAGCCGACCCCGGCGTGATCGCCCGGCTTGAATTTGGTTACCTCGGAGCCGACCTCGGTGACAACACCGGCGATCTCGTGACCAGGGACGATGGGGTAGTTGGCGCGGCCCCATTCGTCGCGGACTGTGTGGATATCGGAGTGACAGATACCGGCGAACTTGATGTCGATGAAGACATCGTGCGGACCGACCTCACGGCGCTCGATCGTGGTGGGAACCAATGGGTCCTTACCGGATGTCGCGGCATAAGCCGACACGGTGACCATATATGCATCCTTTTGCGATAGTTAACGAAGCTACCGATTCAAAGCCTACTCGGCCCCGCTTATTCCCGCGCCGGCTCATAGCGGTGACAGAGACCACTGACCTTCGGCCTCCAGCACTAGCTTCTGATCATGGTGCTGATCGATGGTGCTGCGGTGGCCCACGCTGATGAGTGTGCAGTTGGGCACCTCGGTGCGCAGGAGGCGATAGAGCGAGAATTCCAGGCCCTCGTCCAGTGAGGATGTCGACTCATCCATGAAGACCGCCTTGGGCTTGATGAGCAGGATGCGCGCGAACGCGACACGCTGCTGCTCGCCGGGGGACAGCACCTTGATCCAGTCGGATTCTTCGTCGAGGCGGTCGGACAAATGACCGAGTGCCACCTTGTCGAGGGTGGCGCGCAGTTCCTCGTCGGCGAACGTGCCGGACGGGGCCGGATAGCTCACTGCGGCACGCAGATCGCCCAACGGCAGGTAGGGCATCTGCGATAAGAACAGCGTCTCGTATTCGCCGCCGGGGCGGGTCCAATCGCCGTCGGTGTACGGCCACAGCCCGGCCAGTGAGCGCAGCAATGTGGTCTTGCCGCCGCCTGACGGGCCCTTGATCAGCAGTGCATCCCCCGCGGTGAGACTGAGGTTGAGGTCGTCGATCAGACTGTCGCCGTTGGGCTTACGCACGTAGATGTTGTGCAGTGTGACGCCGTCTTCCTGGTCTCCGGGCTCGAGCATCGGCAGCTCGCGCGATTGCGCGTCCGCTTGTAACAGCCCGTCCAGACGCATGACGGTGGCGCGATACGCGGCGAAGTTGTCATAGGCATTTCGGAAGAACGACAGCGAGGTTTGCAGTTGGGCGGATGCGCTGGCGCTCTGGCTCACGTCACCGTAGGTGATCTGCCCCGCGATCAGTCGCGGCACCTGCAACACAGAGTTGAATACCGCTGCGGTTTGTGACACCGCGAAGTTCCAGCCGGTGAAACCCATGCTCCGATACACCAGTTGCCAGAAGTTGCCGATGATCGCGTCGAAACGGCCCTTGAGTTGCTTGGACTCGGCCTTTTCGCCGCGGTAGAAGGCGACGCTTTCCGAGGTGTCGCGTAGGCGTACCAGTGCGTAGCGGAACATGGCGTTGAGGCGTTCGTTGAGGAAGTACCTGCGGATCAGTGGGCGCCCGATCCGGAAGGCGATCAACGTGGTCACGATCACGTAGATATAGGTAAGAAACACCAGGGCTCTGGGCATTTCAAATCCGAAGACATTCAGCGGACCCGACAGATCCCACAGGATGATGGTGAATGACGGCAGCGAGATGCAGGCGTTGACGGCGCCGAATGCGAGATGCAGCGACGAGCTTTGCAAAGCCTCCGGCGCGCTCGACATGGCGACAAAGTTGTTGATATCGGCCTGAATTCGCTGATCCGGGTTGTCGATGGTGTTGTCGATGAATCGCGATCGGTAGAACGCCCGCTTCGACAGCCAGTCAACGGAGATACGGTCGGTGAGCCACACACGCCACCGAATGATAAACGCCTGCAACAGATAGAGGTCGGTTACTACCAGTGCGATGTTGATACCCGCCAGAACGCAGAACCGCCGGATATTGAGCCAGAAGAATGCCTTGGCGTCCGGCATACCCTGGCCATCGCGCGCCAGCGCCTGGACGATGTACTGAATCGACGCCGACATGTCGTTGTAGTAATACGTGAATACCACCGACAGGCGGACATTGATCACCACGGAGAGCAGCACAAGTCCTAACAGAACCAAGCCGCCCCGCCCTGCACGGGTCGTGAAGTACTGGCCTGTGATGCGCCAGAATTGGCGTCCCCACTGGGTGAACTGAATGATCAAGAACGCGACGGTGAGGAAGGCCACCACAGTCACCGGCCAGACCCAACCGATCCATACCAGCGATCGCCATACCTCGGTTCCCCAGTCGGTCGCTGTCTTCATCGATCAATGCCCTCCGCATCCGTCACTATCCAGTTGTTCGCGGAGTGTACGGGCACAGGCTGAGCACGGCCTGGCAAGCGCGAAGAGCCCGCTAGGCGACGGGTACGAACCTTACGAAGGGAATGGCCCGACCGACCTCGCGAAAGTCCTCCGCGGAACCGTCGACCTCAAATCCCATCAGGCGGCTTAGTTGCCGTGCCGAACGCGGGCGTTTCATCGCGTAGTGCGCCATGAGGTCACCGCCTTCTTCGGTGGATAGCGTGATCGCATGTGCCCGGTGGACCCGGCTGCCGACTTGCACGGTGACCTCGGGTGTCTTGCCAACATTTTTGTACCAGTCGGCCGCTGCGCCGAAGCCCGATGCCGCGATGATGCTCCCGTCGTCACGGTGTTCGACCACCTCAAGCGCGGCTTGCCGGGGCTGACCAGAAGCCCGGCCGATATGGGTTAGCAGCATGATCCGCTTGCTCACCAGAAATCCGAGATGGGTCCGGAAGAGCCTGATGGGCAGACGCCACAGCAGGCGCTGGAATCCGGTTGGCGGATTAGGCTTTTGGAGCTTCTTCATCAGTTGCCTCCTCGTCTAGCAGACTTTTGAGTAGTGAAAATGCCTCGGTGGTCTCGATATTGGGATCAACAGAGTGGTGTAGCACCAGGCCGTCCATGAACGCGATGATCAGCACCGCCATCCCGGCGGCGCGGCGGCGTGACCAGTCGGGGTGTCGCAGCCGGATGTGGTCGGCGATCTCGGCGCGCAGCTCTCTGAGTTTCGCGCCGAGCACGGCGCCCAATGCGGGCTCGCGGGTGGCGCCTGCGATGAGTTCCACCGCCAGCCGCATCGCGTTCTTGTCACCGGCGGTTTGGGGGAGTGCGTCGCGCATCGCGTCCAGGGCGGTACGGGTATCGGGTGAGTCTAGGAATGTGGTTACCAGCGGGCTGATAACCAGCTCGCACGCGTGCCGGGTCATCGCGGCATGCAGTCCCGAAAGGCCCCCGAAGTGGTAGTGGATCAGGCCCGGGTTGGTCCCCGCCCGGGCGGCGACGGCGCGGGTGGTGATCGTGGGCCAGCCGCCCTCGCCGAGCAGCTCGATACCGGCATGGACCAACTGTTCACGGCGGCGATCACCCCGTGCTGATATTGGTCGATCGGCTAAGTTGGCCATATGGCCAACTTACCATGACCGTTCGCCGAGGCTGAGCACTGCTGTGCGCACTCGGTGAGAATCGGGCGGTGCCGGTCACGCTCGGCGGTGAGTCCCGGCGCACGGCGACGGCCACCACGATCGCGAGGATGCCGAGTAGCTCTGGCGTGCTGGGAATCTGGTGCATGACGAGTGCGCCGATCGCGGTTGCCGAGAGCGGTAGGAGCGCCAGCAACACTGCGAAGTGGCTTCGGCCAACACGTCGCAGGATGCCCTGGTCGAGCCCGTACGGGATGACATTGGACAGCACGCCCATCAGTGATCCGAGTACGAGGATGTGGGCGATCGGGATCTCCGCACCCGCGCCGGCGATTCCACAGACCAGGACCGGTGCGGTCACAATCATGCCACCGCTGAACCCGACTCGCTACGAATGTGATTCGCGCCGAGCCGATTCCGCGGCGAGGGCCCGCTGGAAGCTCCGGACAAATCCCATCTGAGTCTTCTTGAGCTGTCGCTCCAGCAGTCCCGGTAGCCGGATCTTGAGATCGAGGGAGATATCCGCGGTCAGCCGGGATTGGGGCTCATCGGATACGACGGTGAATCGGCTGACGTTGTGGCGCAGTGTTCTGCTTTCCACCAGTGTTAGTCGGCACCCATCGGGATACCACTGGTACTCGGTCAGGGAATCGTCCGCGATTCCGAGTGTGGAACTCACCGTTCGTACCAGCCGCGGGGAGCCGTCGTCAAACGACTCGACGACGGTCATGGTGCTGGTGACTGGCGGCCATGCCGGTAGATGCGGGCGAAGCCAACCGTCGACGGATTCGACGTCCTTGAGTACCTCGAGGACGGTCTCCGGCCGTGCGGCGACGGCGATGTCGATGCGTTCCTGGATCACGTTCCATCCTTCCGCGGGCTGCGGAGAACGTTAGCTCAGAAGCGGAGGAATTGGGGCACTTCTGCAATTTTTGACATAAAATACCATTTCAAGACTGGTACCAAGGGTACGGATACTGCTTGTAACGGATAGCTTTACGTGGTGCGCTTCAGGGCGAAAACCCTGATCTCCCGTCCGGTGCGGCCCTTGTAGGCCGAGTACACCTCCAGCATCGCCTCGAAACGCCGGTAGTAGTCGTCGCGCTCGGGGCCCTGCAGCAGGGTTGCGACCACATCGATGGTTTGGCCGGCCAGCGTCACCGTGGCGCGGGGATTGGCCAACAGGTTCGCGGTCCATGCCGGGTGCTTTTCTTGGCCGAAGTTACTGCCGACCAGAGCGATTCGATCCCCATCGTGGAGGTAGAGCAGGGGCGACACCCGGGACTGGCCCGATTTGCGACCCGTCGTAGTGAGCAGCAATGTCGACAACCCCAACGGGCCCAACACGGTGTACCGGCTGCCCGTGCGCTCCATGACCGCCCGGTCCAGCGGGGTCAGCTTGCGAATGGTCCACGAACCCGGCTTGGTGGCGGCGAACTTGGCGGCGATCCGGGACAGCGTGCTGTCGGGGTTGCCCCAACGATTCTCGGGAAAACCCCTGTCACTCATGGGATTATCTCCGCCTTGCGGCCCGCGTTGAAGCCGGCTCGGGTGTACGCGGCGACACCGGCCGCGGTGTAGGGATCGGCGGCGATCAGGGCCTCGGCCTGCTCGGTGCTGATGTCACCGGTGATCAGAATGCCGCCGGTACCGGCCTCGTTGCGGCCGCTGATCAGCACGTTGCCGGCCGCGATCTCTCCGTCGAGCCACTCCAGATGTGCGGGGCGGACACCGTCCACGACGTCGATCGGTTGGGTGTAGGTCAGCTGCAGTACGTGGTACATGCCGGGAGCGTAGCGCCTGGAGCGGCGGGCAGGAGCAGTGCGACCGGGAGATCTAGTTGATGGGCGCGTTGACCCACTGCAAGTCGTCGAGAATCCCGCGCGCCGCGACGATTCCGTCCCCGGTCTGCCAGACCTCGTTGTTGACCGCGAACACCCGGTTGTCGTGTGTGGCGCCGAGCGCCATCCAGGGCTTGGTGCCGAAAATCCGCGCGGCGCGATCCTTGGCCGACGGGCTGGTGAACGAGACGTAGACGATGTCGCCGTCGGCCGCCGTGAAGTCCTCAGTGCTGATCTCGACAAACGGTGTATCGGTAAACCGCTGGGTGGCAGGGCGATCCAGTCCCACGGTGGCAAGCACCGAAGCGGGGAAGTTGTTGGCGCCGTACACCCGCACCGTCTGATCGGTGAACTGGACAATAGAGGCCTGGAAATGGGTGGCGTCGTTCTCGCGGCCCACCTTTTTGGCGGCGTCGACGAACCCAGCCCACAGCTTGTCGGTGTCGGCGGTTCGCCTGGTGGCCTTGCCCACCAAGCGAACGTGCTCGGCCAGGTCGTGCCCCGACACGATCACGGTGGGTGCGATGGCACTCAGGTCGAGGTAGGAATTCTGATCACCGGCCGAACTCAAGATCAGGTCGGGCTTGGCGGCCCCGATCTTGGACAGGTCCGGGGACGCCATGGGGCCGATCGGGGGCAGGTTGTGGACCGTGGTGCCTAGGTAGGACGGGGGAGTGGTGGCGCGGTCTGCCAGCCCCGCTCCAACGATCCGGTCTTGCAATCCCAACGCGCACAGCGTGTCGATCGCTCCAGCATCTAGCACCACGATGCGCTTGGCGTCCTCGGGAACTTCGGTCTCGCCCTGGGGATGGCGTACCTCGCGCGGTGCGGACGGGTCGACGGCCGCGGCATCCTTCGCGCAGGACTCGTCAGGCCTGCGCGCATTACCCAGCACTCCCGCGCCGGCGATCTTTGTCGTGCTGGTGGCCAGGGTGCTCGGGGTCTCATGGGTGGGTTTCTCGGTACAGCTCGCCACCGTCACCGAAAGGAGTGCTGCCAACGTGGCTGCGGCCCCCTTGAGCCTCACTGTCTGCACCCGGTTGAACTTACCGGGCGGGGTCGCGAACACGCGGGTAGGACCGCGAAAGGGCCCGGTGACCACGTTCGGATGGTTCAGAATCGACCCCAAGTACGACTCTGTGTAGGACCCGCTCCGCGATCGGGGGTGGCGCGGGCTAGGATTCACGGCAGACATGCAGTCACTAGATCGACTGCGCGCTACAAGGAAACGGAGGAGCCGTGACCGCCGAAGCACCCCCGATTGGTGGATTGCAGGCCAGCCGCCCGTTCCCGCCCCGTATGGGCGCACGGGGCACGCTGATCTATCGCTTGCTCACGACCACCGATCACAAGTTGATCGGCATCATGTACCTGGTCGCGTGCTTCGCGTTCTTCCTCATTGGTGGCTTGATGGCGCTGTTCATGCGCGCCGAACTGGCCACCCCCGGGCTGCAGTTCCTGTCGACCGAACAGTTCAACCAGCTGTTCACCATGCACGGCACCGTGATGCTGCTGTTCTACGCGACGCCCATCGTGTTCGGGTTCGCGAACGTGGTGCTGCCGCTGCAGATCGGCGCCCCGGACGTCGCCTTCCCGCGTCTGAACGCTTTCTCCTTCTGGCTCTTCCTGTTCGGCGCCCTGATCGGTATCGCCGGCTTCATCACCCCCGGTGGTGCCGCCGACTTCGGCTGGACCGCCTACACGCCGCTGACCGATGCCATCCACTCACCGGGTGCCGGCGCCGACCTGTGGATCATGGGCCTGGCCGTCGGTGGTCTGGGCACCATCCTGGGCGCCGTCAACATGATCACCACGGTCGTGTGTATGCGTGCCCCCGGCATGACCATGTTCCGGATGCCGATCTTCACCTGGAACATTCTGGTAACCAGTGTGCTGGTGCTGCTGGCCTTCCCGCTGCTGACCGCCGCGCTGTTCGGTCTGGCCGCAGACCGCCACCTGGGCGCTCACGTCTTTGACCCTGCCAACGGTGGTGTTCTGCTGTGGCAGCACCTGTTCTGGTTCTTCGGACACCCCGAGGTGTACATCATCGCGCTGCCGTTCTTCGGCATCGTCTCGGAGATCTTCCCTGTCTTCAGCCGCAAGCCGATCTTCGGCTACACCACGCTGATCTACGCGACGCTGGGTATCGCGGCGCTGTCCATCGCGGTGTGGGCGCACCACATGTACGCCACCGGCGCCGTGCTGCTGCCGTTCTTCTCCTTCATGACGTTCCTGATCGCGGTTCCGACCGGTATCAAGTTCTTCAACTGGATCGGCACCATGTGGAAGGGGCAGCTGACCTTCGAGACCCCGATGATCTTCTCGGTGGGCTTCCTGGTCACCTTCCTCTTCGGTGGTCTGACCGGCGTACTGCTGGCCATGCCGCCGGTCGACTTCCACGTCACCGACTCATACTTCGTGATCGCGCACTTCCACTACGTGCTCTTCGGCACCATCGTGTTCGCGACCTACGCCGGTATCTACTTCTGGTTCCCGAAGATGACGGGCCGGCTGCTCGACGAGCGCCTCGGCAAGTTCCACTTCTGGCTCACCTTCATCGGCTTCCACTCCACGTTCCTGGTGCAGCACTGGCTGGGTAACCAGGGCATGCCGCGCCGGTACGCCGACTACCTGCCCACCGACGGCTTCACCTTCCTGAACTCGTTCTCGACGGTCGGTGCCTTCATCCTGGGTGCCTCGACACTGCCGTTCCTGTGGAACGTCTTCAAGAGCTACCGTTACGGCGAAGTGGTCACGGTCGATGACCCGTGGGGCTACGGCAACTCCCTGGAGTGGGCCACCAGCTGCCCGCCGCCGCGGCACAACTTCTCTGAGCTGCCCCGGATCCGTTCGGAGCGCCCGGCGTTCGAGCTGCACTACCCGCACATGTCCGAACGCATGCGTGCCGAGGCGCACGTGGGTGGCGGTCATAAATAACGGGCCCGATACGCAGCTGTGATTGACCGCGTCACGGTTCTTGTCACCGTCACCGGGGCCGATAAGCCCGGTGTCACCTCGGTGCTCATGGCGGTGTTATCCCGCCACGGTGTCGAGCTGCTGAATGTCGAACAGGTCGTTATCCGCGGCAAGTTGACGCTCGGTGTGCTGGTCAAGGCGCAGGGTCGGAGCGAGGCAGTCGAAGCGCTGCAGGACGAACTCGAAGAGGCCATGCACACCCTCGGCTTCAATGTCGACGTCGAATTCGGCGGGGACAGCTCGGTGATCAAGGACCCCTCGACGCACACCATCGTGGTGCTCGGCCGGCCGGTGACGGCGCGCGCGTTTGCCGCGGTGGCTCGGGAGCTGGCCGCTCTGGGGATCAATATCGACCTGATCCGTGGCATCGCCGACTACCCGGTGACGGGCCTGGAACTGCGAGTTACCGTTCCGCAAGATCAGCTCACCGATGTCGATCTGCACACCGCCATGGCCCAGGTGGCTGTTGACGAGCCGGTGGATATCGCCGTCGAGCACAGCAGTCTGGACCGGCGCGCCAAGCGGCTCATCGTGTTCGACGTGGACTCGACCCTGATCCAGGGCGAGGTCATTGAGATGCTGGCCGATCGGGCCGGGGCACGTGAACAGGTCGCTGCCATCACCGAGGCCGCCATGCGCGGAGAACTGGACTTCGCCGAATCGCTGCATCAGCGAGTGGCCACTTTGGCCGGGCTTCCTGAATCGGTGCTCGATGAAGTCGCCGATGAGTTGGTGCTCACCCCGGGTGCCCGCACCACCATCCGGACCTTGCGTCGGCTGGGCTACTCGTGCGGTGTGGTCTCGGGTGGGTTCCGGCAGGTGATCGATCCATTGGCCCATGAACTGGCTCTCGACTTCGTGGCTGCCAATGTGTTGGAGATCGTGGACGGCAAGCTCACCGGCCGGGTGATCGGGGAGGTCGTGGATCGGCCCGGTAAGGCCAAGGCGTTGCGCCAGTTCGCCTATGAGGCCGGCGTTCCGCTGGCGCAGACTGTCGCCGTCGGAGACGGTGCGAACGATATCGACATGCTTTCCGCGGCAGGACTCGGTGTGGCCTTCAACGCCAAACCGGCACTGCGGAAGGTGGCCGACGCCTCGGTAAGCCAGCCATATCTGGACGTGGTGCTGTTCATCCTCGGCATCACCCGCGCCGAGATCGAGGCCGCCGATGCCGTCGACGGTGGCGTGCGCCGCGTCGACATCCCCGACGACTGACCGTCCCGGCGCGAGCGGGTCGGCCGCTAGCCCACCATCGTCGAATCGGTAAGCGGCAGAGCGCCGGTGACGGTGTGCCAGGCTTGGGCCAGTAGTTCCACACCGCGCAGTAACTCATCGTCGTGCTGTGTGAACGGCACCCGCACAAAGCGTTCCAGCGACCCACCTACTCCGAACCGTGGGCCGGCGGCGATACGGACACCGAGGCGTGCGGCCGCGGCGGCAAGCGCGGTGCTCATCGGGGCAGGCAGCCGGGCCCAGATACATAGCCCGCCTTCGGCTTCCTGTAGCTCCCAGTCGGGGAGCCGACGGTGCAACTCGGCCACCACCAGCGCACGGCGCGCGCGAAGCGTTTCACGCTGTAGGGCCTCCACCTCGTCCGCGCGTTCCAAGAGCTCGGCGGCAGCCAGCTGTTCAAGGATTGGGGTTCCGGTGTCCATGGCCGCGCGCGCTGCGGCGAGCCGGGCGATGGTGGTGCGGTCGGCGCGAACCCAGCCGACGCGCATGCCGCCCCAGAAGGACTTCGACATCGATCCAATGGTGACCACCAGATCGGGACGGGACACCAGCGAGGCCATCGGCGCGGGCGTCGGGGCCTCATGCCAGACCCCGACGAGAGATTCGTCGACAACCGTGCGGGTCCTGGTCTGGGAGATGATGTCGGCCAGGGCCTTTCGCTGCGCCAGCGGCATCGTTAGACCGGTCGGATTGTGGTTGTCCAGCACCAAGTAGGCCAGATTTGGTGCCGTCTGGCGGATGGTGGTCTCCATACCTGCCATGTCCCAGCCCGATTCACGCTCGTGCGTATGCATCGGTACGGGAACCGGACGTGCACCCCGTTGGGCGATTGCGTCCAGCGCGCCGTGGTAACTCGGCTGCTCCACCAGAACCCTGTCACCGGGATCCACGAAGGCGCCGAGAAGTAGTGCGATGGCCTGCTGGGCGCCGCAGGTCACCATGATCTGGTCCTCGGTCGTGGGCAGTCCGCGTCGTGTGAACTGCTCAGCGATGCGGGGGCGCAGCTCCGGAATACCCACCAATTCATGGCCGATTCCCCGAAGATGCGCGGGCAGTTTGGTCAACGCCACCTGGTAGGCGTCCAGCACCGCCGCTGCCGGTGCGGCGGTGGCGGCATTCTGCAGGTCAACCATGGGCCCTATCAATCCCGTTGTGGCCGAATGTGATCGGTCAGGACCGGGGAGGGCGGTAGTACTGCGTGCACCCTGTCGGCCGCGCAGGTATCCGTTCTCACGCAGTTCGGCGTAGGCGGTGGTCACGGTGGTACGGCTGACATGAAGGGCGCTCGATAGTGCTCGTTCGCTCGGGATCCGGGCGCCTAGGGGCAGTCGCCCGTCGATGACGAGAAGTCTGATCGCGTCCGCCAGGGCTCCGTAGGCGGGACCTGCGGAGCCTGCGGTGCGCCATTGGCCGAGGTGACGGGCCAGGGTGTCGGCAGTAACCACGCGATCGGGCATAAAAGCCAGTGTGGCTCAACTGGCTATTGAATGACAAGCCAGTTGGCCAGGAAAATTGTTTCGTGACCGGGAAATGGATTGGTTGGAGTGCGCGCGGTACGGCGCTGCTGGTGGGTCTGTATCTGTACGGGGTGTCGATGGCGCTCATGGTGCGCGCCGGGCTGGGCTTGGATCCGTGGGATGTGTTCCATCAGGGATTGTCGATGCGCACCGGAATGAGCATCGGGCTCGCCTCGGCGGTGACCGGGGTCGTGGTGCTTCTCATGTGGATCCCGTTGCGCAACAAGCCTGGTATCGGGACCGTCGCCAACATCATCGTCCTTGCGATCGCCGTCGATACCACCCTTGCCTGGCTGCCGGAGTCGCCGTCGATGGCGATCCGGGTGTCGTTCCTGGTCGGCGGTGTGGCGCTCAATGCCGTCGCGACCGTGCTCTATGTCGGTGCGGGGCTCGGCCCCGGGCCTCGCGATGGACTGACAACTGGACTGGTACATCGCACCGGCCGATCCGTGCGGCTGATCAGGACCATCATCGAGGTGCTTGCGGTGGGGACGGGGTGGCTGCTCGGCGGGAACGTGGGCGTGGGAACCGTGCTCTACGCGCTGGGTATCGGGCCGCTCATCCAGCTCGTACTGCGGTTGGTGCCGCGGCGGCTGCTGGCCGTCAGCGGCTGGGGTTCGGTGTTGAGCACGCAGCGCGATGCCGAGTCACGCTCCACGCCGGTGGATTCGCCTCAGGGCGTCGCGGCCTGATTGCGCCGGTCGAACGACTCCGCATCGGTAAGCAGTTGATCGCTGATGATCGCCGGCAGCTCGAGCAGTTTTGATGTCAGCTCGGCCAGCGCCGGGTTCTGGGCCAGTTCGAGTGCCGCCAGATCTGCCTCAAGCTTGTCGGCGTAGCCACTATCGATGAAGTAACGGACATCGATCCGAAAGGCGTGGGCGATGCTTTCCAGCGCCTGCAGCGAGGGCCGCCCGCGCTGCCCATTCCGCAACTGTGACAGATAAGGCGCCGAGACCACGGTGCCCCCGGTTCGCATGAATACTAGAAATTCGCTGTTTGAATATGGACCGCGTCCGGGCGAGTGCAGTACCGCGAAGACCCGGTTTAGCCTGGATACGAATTCCTCCTGGGATCGCGAATCCTTGAAGGGGTGGAGCGCATTGCGGTTGCTATCTACCGAGAAATCGGGTTTTGAAGTGCTGCTATCGGTGTCTTGATCCACTCCTCTTATTCGCCGATTGGCATCGATCAAGCGTCCCAGGGCTGTGGTATCGCGGCGCAACTGGGAGTGAAACGCATCAACCCGGCGACGCCATACCTTCAGGTCATCCCATATCCACGATCGATCTTCGCCATCGGATGCGCGTTGCTGAATATTGGTTGCCTCGGCGTCGAGCTGAGCGATGAGTCGATGGTTAGCAAGCCCGATGCTCTGCACCGTGTCCAGGTAGGGATCCGGATCAAAGTCGTTTGTCATGTGGTTGCCTAGAGTTCCCTCCGAGATTGCTGACGTATGACTGAGGATACGCGATACGGGTTTGGACGCATGTCGGAGACGACTCCCGAGATGGCTCCCGCTCACCGCTCGCCGGGCGCGATGCGGCACGATGGCCCAGTGGCCGATGAGCGCTTGCGCGAACAGCATGACCCCGAAATTGATCCGGACCTTCTGCTCGATTTCCGCGATGTGCTGCTGCGCCGCAATCGCAAGGTGCTGGTTGGCCCGGTCACCTGGTCGGTCGAGCTCGACGAACGATGGGTGGTTCTGGGCCCCAACGGTGCCGGGAAGACGTCATTGCTGCGGATCGCGGCGGCCATGGAGCACCCCACATCTGGTTACGCGGCCATCCTCGGGGAGCGACTGGGCCGGGTTGACGTCTCGGAACTCAAGGCGAGGATCGGCCTGAGCTCCGCCGCGCTGGCCCAGCGGATCCCGGATAACGAGGTGGTCCGCGACCTGGTGGTGTCGGCCGGGTATGCGGTGCTCGGGCGTTGGCGCGAGGAATACGAGGAGATGGACACGGCGCGTGCGGTGGACATGCTCGAAACCCTGGGCGCCGAGCATCTGTCAGAACGGACGTACGGGACGTTGTCCGAGGGTGAACGCAAACGAGTGCTCATCGCGCGTGCGCTGATGACCGACCCCGAGCTGCTGCTCCTCGACGAACCGGCCGCTGGTTTGGACTTGGGTGGGCGTGAGGAACTGGTGGCGCGATTGGGTGAGCTTGCCGCCGACCCGGACGCGCCCGCCATGGTTCTGGTGACCCACCACGTGGAGGAGATCCCGCCCGGTTTCAGCCATGCATTGTTGCTGTCTGAGGGCGGAATCGTCGCTCAGGGTCTGCTGGCGGACGTGATGACCAGTGAGAATCTGTCCCATGCGTTCGGTCAGTCGATCGTGGTTGAGATGATCGACGGACGTTACTTCGCGCGACGCGCCCGCGCCCGGGCCGCCCACCGTGCGCACTAGCGCGTAAAGCAAGGAAGCCTCCCCATGACAGCAGTGACACCACCTGAGCCGAAACCCGCGGCCACCGTCGTATTGATTCGTGACGGCGCCGTGGGCGTCGAGGCGTTTCTGATGCGTCGCGACAACGCCATGGCCTTTGCCGGCGGAATGACCGTGTTCCCGGGCGGTGGCGTGGACGCCCGCGATCTGCGCGCCGACCTGCCGTGGGTGGGCCCGGACGTCGACTGGTGGGCCGGGCAGTTTGGCGTCACACCCGAGCTGGCGTCGGCGTTGGTGTGTGCCGCCGCGCGCGAGACCTTCGAAGAGTGTGGAGTGTTGTTCGCGGGTACCTCGGACACCGAGATCGTCGGGGACGCGGCGGCCTACCGCCAGGCTCGCCACGACCTGTCGGACAAGACGCTGTCGTTCGGCGAATTTCTGCAGCGCGAAGGTCTGCTTTTGCGGGCCGACCTGTTGCGCCCGTGGGCCAACTGGATTACCCCGGAGGCCGAGCCACGCCGCTATGACACGTTCTTTTTCGTGGCGGCGTTGCCCGCGGGGCAGGACGCCGACGGCGACAATACCGAGGCCGTCGCCTCGGGATGGCAGACCCCGGAGGCCGCCATCGCGGCATTCACCGAGCGGCGCAGCTTCCTGCTTCCTCCCACCTGGTCCCAGCTCGACGCCGTTTCCTCCTCCGGTGCGACGGTCACGGAGGTGCTGGGCGTGGCGCGGAACATTGCACCGATCATGCCGACGCTGACCGAGCAGGACGGTCGGTGGTTCGTTCAATTCGATGACGTGGACCGGTACGAGGCGGCCCGGCAGGGTGCGGTCGAGGTTCCCGAGGTGGCAGGGCCGGAGCTGGCATGAGTGAGCCCGAATTCGTCTCGGTGCGCACTGCGGCCGAGCACCCAGGCATTGGCACCATCGCACTGTCGAGACCGCCGACCAACGCCTTCACCCGGCAGATGTACCGCGAACTCGCGCAGGCCGCCGCCGAAGTGAACGCGCGCGCAGACATCAGAGTTGTCATCGTCTACGGTGGGCATGAAATCTTTTGCGCGGGTGATGATTTGGGCGAGCTTTCGGAGTTGTCCGCCGACGAGATGGCGCGCAGTGCCGGTGACCGCCAGGCCGCGCTCACCGCAGTGGCGGAGCTGGCCAAGCCCACAATCGCCGCGATCACGGGATACGCGCTGGGCAGCGGCCTGGAACTGGCGCTGGCGGCCGACTGGCGGATCGCGGGCGACAACGCCAAGGTGGGTTCACCGGAGATCCTGGTCGGCATGATCCCCGGCGGTGGCGGGACCGTGCGATTAGCGCGAGTGGTGGGCCTGAGCCGGGCCAAGGAGATGGTTTTCAGCGGCCGCTTCGTGGACGCCAAAGAGGCCCATCGGCTTGGTCTGCTGAATCAGATCGTGGCGCCCGACGATGTGTACACCGAGGCGGCGGCATGGGCGCGACGTTTCGTTGACGGACCGCCGGTGGCGCTCGCCGCTGCCAAACAGGCCATCGACCATGGATTCGACAGTCCGCTGGCCGAGGGACTGGATAGGGAACGCGAGCTGTTTTGCCAGGTGTTCGCGACACAGGACTGTGTGGACGGGGTGGCCGCTCAGCTGGAGATCGGCCCAGGGACGGCCCGGTTCAGGGGAGCCTAACCAGGCGTTAGGCTGACGGCCATGACGGAGATTTCCGAGCCGACGACCAAGGCGACTGCCGAGCAGGTCGCTGCCGCTTTTGAGGACAACAAACTCGCCCAGATTCTCTATCACGACTGGGAAGCGGAGACCTACGACGAGAAGTGGTCCATCTCGTACGACCAGCGCTGCATCGATTACGCCCGCGGCCGGTTCGACGCCATCGTGCCCGTCGAGGATCAGCGCGAGCTGCCCTATGAGCGCGCCCTGGAGCTCGGTTGTGGCACCGGTTTCTTTCTGCTGAACCTGATGCAGTCGGGCGTCGCGCGCCGTGGTTCGGTCACCGACCTGTCGCCGGGCATGGTCAAGGTCGCGACCCGCACCGGCAAGGAGCTCGGCCTGGACGTCGACGGCCGGGTCGCCGATGCCGAACGGATTCCGTACGACGACAACACCTTCGATTTGGTGGTGGGCCATGCCGTGCTGCATCACATTCCCGATGTCGAGCTGTCGCTGCGTGAGGTGCTGCGGGTGCTCAAGCCGGGTGGACGGTTCATTTTCGCCGGTGAGCCCACCACCGTAGGGAATCTGTACGCTCGTGCGCTCGCGAATCTGACGTGGAAGGCCACGGTCCAGGCGATGAAGCTGCCCGGATTGGAAAGCTGGCGGCGTCCGCAGGAGGAACTCGACGAGAACTCGCGTGCCGCGGCCCTGGAATGGGTCGTCGACCTACACACCTTCGATCCGGCTGACTTGGAGAAGATGGCTGCCAATGCCGGCGCCGTCGCAGTGCGGACCGCCAGTGAGGAATTCACCGCTGCCATGTTGGGGTGGCCGGTGCGCACTTTCGAGTCGACGGTGCCCCCGGGCAAGTTGGGCTGGGGCTGGGCGAAATTCGCGTTCGGCGGTTGGAAAGCGCTCAGCTGGGTGGACGAGAACGTGTGGCGTCACGTGGTGCCAAAGGGCTGGTACTACAACGTGATGATCACCGGGATCAAGCCGTCTTAATCTCTCGATAACCGCTGGTGTTCGACCTTTCTGACGTCGCATATCTGTCGTCGACGGCGGGCGCCGCGGATCTGGCGTCCGCGTCCGCGTACACGTTTTCTGCGGGCACCCTGGTGGCCGACACCGCGGCACTGCGCTCCGAGTTCGGCGAGCGCGCCGCGGTCTTGGCGCAGACGGTGCAGTTGCGCCGTAAGGCGGCAGCCAAGCTGGGCGCGGTAGATCACTGGCTATTCACCGATGATGCGCTGCAACAGGCGACCCCGGCCGCGGTGGCCAGACACCGGGCCGCCCGGCTGGCCGGCTTGGTGGTTCACGATGTCACGTGTTCGGTGGGGGCCGAGCTCGCCGCGCTCGATGGCGTCGCCGCGGTGGTGATCGGCAGCGATATCGACCCGGTGCGAACAGCGATGGCGCGCAACAATATTGGCGAACGGGTTCTGGTGTGCCGGGCCGATGCACTGGCGCCGTCCAGTCGCGCGCCGGTGGTGATCGCCGATCCAGGGCGCCGCTCTGGCGGACGCCGGCGGTTCGATCCGTCTGCCTACTCACCGCCCCTGGCCGCGGTGCTGCGGACCTATGCCGATCGCGACGTGGTGGTCAAATGCGCTCCGGGACTGGACTTTGTCGAGTTGCGCGAACAGACGGGCTTCGACGGCGAGATAGAGGTGGTCTCGCTCGACGGTGGCGTGCGCGAGGCGTGCCTGTGGTCGGTGGGGTTGGCTCGTGCGCGCCGTCGTGCCACCGTGCTCCTGACAACAGGCGACGGTTACCAGCTGACCGATGCGGACCCCGATGACTGCCCGGTGGCTGACGTAGGCGAGTGGATCATCGATCCCGATGGCGCGGTGGTGCGGGCCGGTCTGGTGCGGCACTACGCCGCGCGTCATGGCTTGTGGCAGTTGGATTCCCACATTGCCTACCTGTCGGGGAATTCGGTACCGCCGGGTATGCAGGGCTACCGAGTGCTCAATTCGCTGCCCTACAGCGAGAAGCGATTGCGCCAGGCACTCGCCGCCCGCGACTGCGGGTCCGTCGAGATCACCGTCCGCGGGATTGATGTTGATCCGGCGGTACTGCGCACCAGGCTGAAGTTGCGTGGCAGTGTGGCGTTGTCGGTCGTTATTACCCGAATGGACAGTGGCGCTAAAGCTTTCGTTTGTGAGGCTAGGTCCCCGGGCGGAATCCGTACACCAAACCCTCGCTCAGCGTGACGATGACGCGTTGGTCCGGTCCGATGGAAATCCCCACCGGGAAGCCTGCGGCGTCCGGCAGTGGATAACGGTTGATGGTGGCTCCGTCCGGGGTGTTGAACACCACCAGGGCCAGGCCCTTGTCTCCGTCCTTGACCACGGCATAGCCTACGTTTCCGGCTGCCTGGCTTGACGTCGAAAGCGGAACGAGATCGTCACGACGCCAGGCAATCTCGCCCTTGCTGCCCGAGTCCTTGATGCCCACCAGGGTGGCCTTGTCGCCGGCGCCGGCGATGATGGTTCCGTCAGGAGCAACCGATGGGGGCGTCGTTGTGTTGAATCCCAATGGAACCGACCATTTCTGGCTGCCATCGAAGGTGTGCATCGCGTGTAGCGAACCCTTGCGGTCGTTGATGTACACCGTCTCGCCGTCGTGGGACATGACGGGGGAGCCGATCACGCCCTCGTCGATGATCTTGCTGGCCCACTTGTGTTTGAGGGTGATCTTGCCGTCGGCGTCGTAGGTGATTCCCAACAGCACCGGCACCGGTTTGTCCGGCTGCCACAGGGTGGTGACGATGGTGCCGGTGTCCGGGTCGTAGGCCGGGGAGGCCGACACCGGGCACTTGGGCCGCGCCGCTTCGCAATCGTCCAGACCGCGACGTGGATCGGCCGGGTCGACCCCTTCGAGCAGATCCATCGGCGTACCCACGACCTCGCCGCGCTGGGCGTCGAAGATCAGTATTTGGCCGAGGTGCGTGACGATCAGAAGCCGGCCGGGCTCGACGATCTTGGGCGTAGTCGGGGCGCCGATGACGGGTTTGCGCCATCGGATCCACTGGGTGGGCGGGAATGAGACCACGGCACCGGGCTGGCCCATGTAGAGGTTGTTGTAGCCATCGACGAGGGGCCCCGACCAGGGGCTCCCGGTGATCATCCGGGTGCACCAGCGCTGGCGCGCGGCCTTGTTGTTCTCCCACTCCATCAGCGTGCAGCCGGACGGCGTGTCGGCGCTGACCGCGATGAAATTGTCGATGCCGATCGCGGCGGCACTGCGTATCTGGCCCTTGGTGTTCCGGCTCCACTCCAGGGTCAGCTCGCGCGCCCCCTTGGTGGGCGTGTAGCTGCTGTTGTGCGCGTCGGCGTAGGTGGCAGACCATCCGGGTGCCGCCTTGATGTTGATCCACGAATCGTCGCCGGAACAGCCGGTGATGGTGAGGAGCGCCGCGAGGGCAATGCTCGCGAGTACTCGTGCCCGGGAAAGCACGGTGAGGCACTCCTTCCTTAGGGGGCGGTCCGGCCCATCGCAGGGTAGCGTGTGCCCCCCGCCGCGTCCCGTAGGCTGTGCGGCCATGACGACGATGTGGGGCGCTCCCCTGCACAAGCGGTGGCGCGGGCAGCGCCTACGGGACCCGTTGCAAGCCAAATTTCTCACCAAGGCCTCGGTGCGATGGGTGATCGCGAACAAGGCGTATACGCCGTGGTACCTGGTGCGTTACTGGCGACTGCTCAAGTTCAAGCTCGCCAATCCGCACATCGTCACGCGCGGCATGCTGTTCCTCGGCAAGAACGTCGAGATCCATTGCACGCCCGAGTTGGCGCGGATGGAGATCGGTCGTTGGGTGCATATCGGCGACGGGAACTCGTTGCGCGCCCACGAGGGCTCCCTGCGCCTGGGCGACAAGGTGGTCTTCGGTAAGGACAACGTCGTCAACGCCTACATCGACATCGAGTTCGGCGACTCGGCCCTGATGGCCGACTGGTGCTATGTCTGCGACTTCGACCACCGGATGGAAGACGTCACGTACCCGATCAAGGACCAGGGCATCATCAAGTCCCCGGTGCGTATCGGGCCGGACACCTGGATCGCCACCAAGGTGACGATCCTGCGCGACACCATCGTGGGGCGCGGCTGTGTGCTCGGCGCGCACGCCGTGGTCAAGGGCGTCATCCCGGATTACTCGATCGCGGTGGGCGCGCCTGCCAGGGTCGTCAAGAACCGGAAGGTGGCCTGGGACGCGTCGGCCGCGCAGCGTGCGCAGCTGGCCGAGGCGCTGGCCGATATCGAACGCAAGAAGGCGGCCGCTAACTCGCCGGAGTGAGCGTGAACAGCGGGAACACCCGAGTGGTGCGGGTCGTGTACTCCGCGTAAGGCGGGAAGGCCGCCACGGCACGTTCCCACCAGGTCGCACGCTCGGCGTCGTCCGCGATTTCCTGGGCGTGGACGGTCTGCACGTTTTCACCGTCGCGCAGCTCGAATACCGGGTTGGCTCGCAGGTTCGCGACCCAGGCGGGGTTCTTCGGAGCGCCGCCGATCGAGCCGACCGCCAGGTAGATGCCCTCGTGTTCGACGCGCATGAGCGGCGCCTTGCGGATCTGTCCCGACTTCGCGCCGACGGTGTAGAGGATCACCACGGGGATGCCCTCCAACGTGGTGCCCTCGACACCGCCGCTGGATTCGTAGACGCCGATCTGCTCGTCGACCCATTGCGGGTTCTTGGCGATGTATTCGAAGGTGAATTGGTTGGTCACCGTGGCTGCAACGCGCACCGCGGGCGCACTATTTCACCGGCATGGGCTAGGTGAGGTCGCGCAGTAGGTTTTCGATGCGGTTGTAGCTGACTTGCATGCCGACCTCCATACCGGAGGCGATGTGCCTGTCGCGATCTTCCTTGCAGCTGTGTTGTACCAGGACGCGCATCGTGGTGACGCCATCACGTTCGTCCAGGGTGGTGGAGACGAGCGCCTCGCCGTCGGGGATTCCCTCGAACACCTCGGTGCTCACCAGCAGGCGCGGCGCGTCGATCTCGCGATACTCGCCGTGGAAGGCGACCTCCACGTCCGGCTCGGATTCACACGGCTGGCGCACCACGTACCGCCAGGTCCCGCCGACCCGCAGATCGATCTGGCAGATCTGCCACTGCGCGTCTTCGAATCCCCACCAGCGCTTGACCAGCTCCGGTTCGGTGAGCGTCCGAAAGATCAGCGCGGCAGGTGCGTCGAACGCCCGGGTGATGAGAATCGTTGTATCTGAGGGTAATTCGACGGTGGCACTGCCATATCGGGTGCTCATGGGTGTTCCTCCTTGAGTTCGGTGAGAAGTGCGTCGAGCCGGTCGAGGCGCTCGTTCCAGGTGCGGTCGAATGCGGCGACCCAGTCATGGACGGGACGCAGGGCCGCGCCGTTCACGCGGTAGAAGCGATTTCGCCCGTGTGAGCGCACCCGCACCAAGTCGACGGCGCGGAGTACCCCTAGGTGTTTGGACACCTGAGGTTGACCCATTCGGGTTCGTGACACCAGGTCGTTCACCGTGACCTCGCCGGTGCCGATGGCGCTGAGGAGGTCACGCCGGCTCGCCTCGGCGATCGCATTGAATGCGTCTGCTGTGGTGGGGGTGCGGGCCATGGACAGAACATATACCTATATAGGTATATGTCAAGCCATGAGTCATCGGGACGCCACCGGCTTGCGGTACCCTGAGCGACGTTGGTGATGCCAACCGAGATCAGTCATTGCGGGGTAGTGGGAAGCTGAGTATGGACAGGCCTATCAAGACCCGCCGTATCAAGTTTCGCTATCAGCCGGGTTCGCTGGAACGTCATTTCGTGCAGGGTGACCTGGTATCAAGCCACATGATGGCGATGCTGTCGGCGGTGTTCCCCGAGGGTGAAGAATTCTTCATCCGCTCGGTCCGGCGCTACTCTGACCAGATCACCGATCCCGAGCTGAAGAAGCAGGTCGCCGGCTTCATCGGCCAGGAGATGACCCACGGGCGCGAGCATCGTGAACTCAACGAGCGCCTGCAGGAGATGGGGTACCCCACCGCCTTCGTCGAGCGCCTCGCCCGCCGGATATTCAACTTCCAAACCCGGAACTATCCGCCGATCTACACGCTGGCCGTCACCGCTGCGCTGGAGCATTACACCGCCGTACTCGCCGAGACCCTGCTGACCGATCAGCGTGCCCTGGACATGCTCGGTGAGGGCGAGGTGCGGTCCATGTTGTTGTGGCATGCCTTCGAAGAGGCCGAGCATCGCTGCGTCACGTTCGACGTCTACCGCGCCGTCGGCGGCAGCGAGCGGTTGCGTATCTGGGTGATGCGGCGCACAACCATCGCGTTCATCTACACCACATTCTTCGAGACGGTGATCTCGCTGTTGCGTGACAGGGCCGCCTACAACCCCGTCCGATTGGTGAAAAGCGTTGTGGCGCTGCGGCACTTGCCGTTCCTGAGCCGCGAGGTGCGGCGCCGCATCGGCGAATACAACCGCCCGGGATTCCACCCCAACGATTCCGACAACACCGAGCTCATCGAAAAATGGCAGGCCGAGCTCTTCGGGGAGAACGGACAGCTGACCGGCCATCTGCACTAGGTGGGGTAATGGTGGAACGGGACATCAAGACCAGACGGATCACATTTCGCTATCCAGCCGACTCCATGCGGCGCCACTATGTGCAGGACGACTTGGGGATGAGTCACGTCGTGTCGGTGTTGTCGGCGGCTTTCCCCGAGGGCGAGGCGTTCATGATCCGCTCGGTGCGTGCGGTCGCCGACCAGATCACCGATCCTGAGCTCAAAAAGCAGGTGGCCGGCTTCATCGGGCAAGAGGCCACGCACAGCCGTGAGCATCGCGAGCTCAACGAGCGTCTGCAAGAGATGGGCTATCCGGCGGCGTTCATCGATCGAGCGACCCGGCGGGGACTGGAAGCGCGCACGCGCTACTCATCGGCCAAGTACTGCCTTGCGATGACCGCGGCGCTGGAGCATTACACCGCCATTCTGGCAGAGACGCTCCTGTCCGACGAACGTGCTCAGCAGATGCTGGGGCAGGGCGAGGTGCGATCCATGCTGCTGTGGCACGCCTTGGAGGAATCCGAGCATCGCACGGTGGCGTTCGATGTCTACAAGGCCGTTGGCGGCACCCATCGCATGCGGGTACTCGTGATGTTGTTCACCACATTCGGGTTCTTCACCCTCGCCGCATGCGCGTCGTTCATGTCGTTGGTCCGGGACCCGGATTTCTACAATCCCAGGATCTTCTTCCGGAGCGTTGCTCAATTGTTCCGATCGCCCTTCTTCTCGGGCGAGGTGTTTCGTCGACTAATGTCCTACAGCCGCAGGGATTTTCATCCCGACGAGGTAGACAACACCGCGCTTATCGAGAAATGGAACACCGTCTTGTTCGGCGAGCAGGGGCAGATCGCCGACCATCTGCACTGATCCTCACCCGGTCAGGTATCGCGTCAGCATGCCGACCAGCTCGTCTTCGAACGATTGCGGGTCGATGGGGCGCGGACCCGCGATCAGGCGGTGCACCAATGACTCGATGGTCGCGACCACCATCCTTGCCGCCGTAGCTGTTTCGGTTACCCGGACATCGGGATGCGTTGCCAGCAGCGCCTCGGCCGCCTCGACGACGTCATCCTCGGACTGGTGCAGCATCACCAGGAATTCCGCCGGGCGTGGCGCCTCCTCGAACAGCACTCTGTGCAACCTGGGGTTGTCACGGTGGTTGTCGATGACGGCTCTGATGAAGATGCGCAGGGCGTCTTCGATCGAATCCGGTAGCCCCGCGGCGAGATGCCGCTGAATGACCGCAAATCCTTCCCTGGTGTGCGCGATCATGAGCTCGACGAGGATCGAGTCCTTGTTGGGGAAGTACTGATACAGCGACCCGATCGAAATGCCTGCCTGCTCGGCAATGCGATTGGTGGTTCCGGCGGCATAACCGAAGTCGGCGAAAACGTGAGCAGCGGCATCCAGGATGCTTCGCCGGGTCGCTTCCGCGCGGTCCTGTCGCGGCTGCTTGCGTGGCTGTAGCCGGGTGCTGGACATGATGCTGGCGCCCTCCTCAAAAGCGAGTACCGATAATGCGAGTAATTACTCATAATAGTGATTGACCAGGCACTATGGAAGGGAACGTGGATGAAGACCGTCTACCTGGAAACTGAACTGCCCACCGACGCCGAGCGGGTGTGGAATGCCATGCAATACGCCGGCACCTTCCTGTACCTGTGTCGCGGCCTGTTCGGGATTCCCGCGCTGTCGGGACGCACCGAGCGCATGCGGGTGGGCGAGCTCGGTACCGCATGGCTGTGGGGGCTCCATCTGATTCCGTTGTACCGCCACACCATTCACGTGATAGAGGTCGACGAGGAAACCCGTACCGTGCGCACCTATGAGCGCGGCGGAATCCTGCGCACCTGGAATCACACCCTGCACGTGGAACCGGCCGGGCAGGGGCGTAGTCGCTACAGCGACTCGATCGACATTGACGCGGGGCCCCTGACCGCGCTGGCCGTCAGAGGTGCGGCGGCGATCTTTCGCTACCGGCAACGGCGCTGGCACAAGCTCGTCGATAAGCAACTGCTGCCGGAGGGGCCAGCCTACACGCGTCAGTAGATCTGTGTCACAACCACTCTCGGGCCGTTCGGTTTACCGGGATGCTTACCTCGGAGTGCGTAGGGCACGTGGAGGTGCGTGCTTGCCGGTGCGCGGCCCCGTGCCCACGATGGGCCGGTGACCTCGACAACATCAGTGACGTTCCTCGGCCTCGGCGAGATGGGGCGGGCGCTTGCCGCCGCCGTCGCGAAGACGAGCGCACCGGTCACCGTGTTGAACCGTACTCCGGGCAGGGCGGCCGAACTGTTGACGCCGCCACGGCCTCCTCCACGGTGTCGGCGACGGTGTCGCAGCTGCGAGGTCGTGCGGTGGTCAACCTCACCACCACCAATCAAGACCGGGCCCGCGAGCTGGGGAAGTGGGCGGCGTCCGCAGGCATCGAGTACCTAGACGGCGGAATCATGTCCGTGCCGGTCATGATTGGCGGCCCGGGATCGGAAATCCTGTCCAGCGGCTCACGCGAAGTCTTTGAGCGCTACCGCGAGGTTTTCGATACCTGGGGAACTAGTTCATCTTTCGGTTCTGACGCGGGGCTGGCGTCCCTGTACGACCTAGCGCTACTGGCCGGGATGTACGTCATGTTCGCAGGCCCCTTTCAGGGCGCCGCCATGGTGAGTACTGCGGGGGTTTCTGCCCGCGACTACTCGGTGCCCGGGGAGCAGAGTCTGGAGCTCTCCGACCTGGCCAAGATGATCGAGGCGACGGCCGCGGTGGATGTTGGTGCACAACCAATAGCCATGGTGCAGAGTCTGATCCGGCAGCAGATCGATGCCGGACATCGCGCCGAGGGGTTCGCGCGGATCTACGAGAGCATCAGGAATCCGGGATGAGTTTAGGGAGCGGCGGAGGCGTCGGCGCGACTCAGGCGCTTATCGCCAGCTGGGGCAGCTAGGTGTTCGTTAGGCCGTGTTCGGCTTCTTGGTTTGCGTCCGGCGTCCACCGGCTCGCCGATCAGGTGAGGTGCTCATCTTGTCCTGCTGCAGGATCGCGGAATCGACAAGGCTGCCTATGATTTCGTCGGTGCTGAAGTCGCTGAGCCATAGATTCGGGACATCGGTGCGGTGCAACATCGCGACGCCGTGCAGTGCGACCGACAGAGCGGCGGCGATCTTGTCCGATGTGGCGCTCGCGGGTTCCTGCTTGCCGCAGCATGCCAACAGGCCCCGGGTCACGATCTCAAGTGCCTGCTTGGCGGCCGTGGGGATATCGGCAGATTGGGTCATCAGGGCATATCGCAGTGGGTAACGCTGCGCGAATGACACATACGCCTGGCAGCCCAATACAAGGCGGTCACGAGGGGTGCTTCCGGTACTGCTGCGGCCGGCGATTTCCTCGCACACCTGTGTCCAGCTGGACTCGGCAACCGCATCGAGGACGTCATCGCGGTCATCGAAATGTGAGTAGACGGAAGGGGCGGCAATCCCTGCCGCGCGGGCGATGCTGCGCAGCGATACCTCGCCCTCGGTCTGGGCGTCGTCGATCACACGCGTGGCGGCGGAGAGGATTTCGTCACGCAGAAGCGCACCCTGACCTCGCGAGTTACGCTGGCGGGCTTGCTGAACCATGCCCATATGTTAACACCCGTAAAGTCAGCTTCCTTTGTTCGCGCGAGCGCTGGCTCACGCTCAGTGTTTCGGCGCATCTTCCTCGCGGCCGCCGCCACGTGACACACGTCAACTTTACAGTTGTAAGTTTATGCCCGTAAGGTCAGCTCTCATGCTGTCGGCTGAAGATCGAAAAGTGAGTGGACGCAGCGTGATTTACGCTGAGGTCTGCACTGGGAGCCAGCGATGAACAGGCTATTCGGCGCATTGGGCCGAATGTGGATTGTCCTGGTGATCGTCGCGGTGGCCGGAGTGGGCGGGCTGGTCATCCACCGGTTCCATGGAAAGTTCGGATCCGATGTACCCGCGGGCGGTCAGGCCCGTGGAGAGAACATTGTGTCGACCGTCCCCAAGTACGTGACATACGAGGTGGTTGGACCTGCGGGCACTGCCGGACTGATCAGTTACATCGATGAACGCGCAGAGTCGCGCGAAGCCCATTTCACGGCATTGCCCTGGACCCTCACCCTCACCACCACGGTACCCAGCGTCTTTGCGAATATCATTGCGCAGGGTAATGGTTCGGCCTTGGGCTGCCGCATCACCGTGAACGGTGAACTGCGCGACGAACAGGCATCCGATGGTTTCGGTGCATCGACATCGTGTCTGGTGAAGGCTGCATGAGCGCCGCTCACGCATCTGCCCGGCGATCGGGGTACACCCGCTGGGTGCGCGTATTGTCCGTGCCGATCATCCTGTTCTGGTTGGCGGCGGCAGCGGCCACCAACCTCTTGGTGCCGAAGCTGGAGATCGTCGGCAAGAACAACGCCGTATCGCTGTCACCGCAAGACGCGCCGTCGGTGATCGCTATGAAACACATCGGTGAGAAGTTCGGCGAATTCAGTTCCGACAGTGTGCTGATGGTCGTGTTGGAGGGTGACGAGCCACTCGGCGACGTCGCACACCGCTACTACGACGAGCTGGTGCGGCACCTGGAGCGAGATACCGAGCATGTCGAACACGTTCAGGACTTTTGGGGTGACCGAATCACCTCGGCCGGCTCTCAGAGCGAGGATGGCAAGGCGGCCTACGTCCAGGTGCACCTGGCGGGGAACCAGGGCTCCACCCAAGGGGTGGAATCGGTTGACGCTGTGCGCCACATCGTCGAGGAGTCAAACCCGCCAGCCGCCATCAGGTCCCATGTCACCGGGCAGGCGGCGTTGGTCGCGGACACCAATGAGGCCGGCGACAAGAGCATGACGAAGATGACCCTCGTGACGTTGGTGGTCATCGCGATCATGCTGCTGGTCGTCTATCGCTCGGTTGTCTCCACCGGCATCGCGTTGGTCGTAGTGCTCACGGAGATGAGTCTGGCCCGAGGTCTCATCGCGGTGCTCGGGTCGGTGCACGCCTTCGGCTTGTCCACGTTCGTCGTCAGCATCCTCACCGCGCTCGCCATCGCCGCGGGCACGGATTACTGGATCTTCCTCGTGGGCCGTTATCACGAGGCGTGCAATGCGGGGGAGGATCGAAAAACTGCTTACTACACAACACTATCCAGTGTCACCCATGTCATCCTTGGCTCCGGTCTGACGATTGCCGGTGCGATGATGTGCCTGCATTTCACCCGGTTGAACTACTTCAACACGTTGGCGGTTCCGTGCACGCTGGGAATGCTCGCCATTCTCGCGATGGCGCTGTCCTTCGCGCCCGCAGTGCTTGTTGTCAGTAGTAGGTTTGGACTACTGGACCCCAAGCGGGAAAACAAGACTTGGGGCTGGCGCAGGCTCGGAGCCGCCATAGTCCGGTGGCCGCTACCTATTCTCGCCTCCGCTGCCGCGGTGGCCCTGGTGGGTGTGCTCGCGCTGCCCGGTTACCGGACCAACTACGACAATCGCCTCTATCTGCCGTCAGATGTTCCTGCAAATATCGGCTATGCCGCGGCGGAGCAGCATTTCACCTCGGCCAGAATGAATCCCGACATGCTGCTGGTGGAGGTCGATCACGACCTGCGTAACCCACGCGACATGCTGGTGCTGGACCGGATTGCCAAGAACATCTTCCGGGTCCCGGGAATTGCCCGGGTCCAGAGCATCACCCGACCGCTCGGGCCGCCGATGGAACACGGGTCGGTACCGTTCCAGATGAGCGTGCAAGGCGTATCTATGCGGGAAAACCTGCAATTCATGAAGGCGCGACTCGATGACACCCTGAAGATGGCCGATCACCTCACCGCGATCATCGCCATCATGGAAAGACTCCATGACCTGACAGTCCAGCTGTCCGATGCGACTCATGGCGCTGCGGCCGCCACCCGCGACATGCAATCCACCACCGCAGAACTTCGGGATCAATTTGCGGACTTCGATGACTTCTTCAGGCCCTTGCGCAACTACTTCTATTGGGAGCAACACTGTTTTGATATTCCGGCTTGTTGGGCCATGCGGTCGGTGTTCGGTGCGCTGGACGGCTTCGACAAGTTATCGGACAACACTCGGGCACTGGCCGACCAGATGGACAAGGTCGAGGCGGTGACACCGCAGATCGCTGCCCAGATACCGCCGATGATCGCCATCTCCACCGAGGTGCGGGACCTGATCCTGACGCTGCACAGCACCTTCGGGGAGATGCTGACCCAGATCGCGCAATTGACTGACACTTCCGCGGTCATGGGGCAGACATTCGACGATGCCAAGAACGATGACATGTTCTATCTGCCACCCGAGGCATTCAACAGCCCGGATTTCCAACGTGGCATGCAGCTGATGCTGTCTCCCGACGGGAAGGCGGCACGCATCATCATCACCCACGACGTCGATCCCGCAACGCTGGAAGGCATCTCACATGTCGGCGCCGAGCTGCGAGCGGCCAAAGAAGCGGTGAAGGGAACGCCTCTTGCCAACGCGAGATTCTACCTGGGTGGCACCGCCGCCACCTACAAGGACATACAGGCGGGGGCCCACTACGACCTGTTCATCGCCGCGCTGGCCGCGATCATTTTGATCTTCATCGTGATGCTTTTGATCACAAGGGCTTTCGTCGCATCGTTGGTAATCGTGGGAACGGTTGTGCTTTCGTTGGCGGCCTCATTTGGCCTCTCAGTCCTTATCTGGCAGTACATGTTGGGTATTGAGCTGCAGTGGCTTGTGATCGCGATGTCCGTAATAGTGCTGCTGGCGGTGGGTTCTGATTACAACCTGCTGGTGGTTTCCCGGATGAAGGAAGAGATCCGTGGCGGCCTCAAGACCGGGCTCATCCGTGCGATGGGCGCCACGGGCGGCGTGGTCACCGCGGCCGGAATGGTGTTCGCATTCACGATGATCTCTATGGTGGCAAGCGACTTGCGTTCGGTTGGTCAGATCGGCACCACGATCGGTCTGGGTCTGCTCTTCGACACCTTTGTGGTCCGCTCGCTGATCACTCCGTCCGTAGCGGCCCTTCTCGGGCGGTGGTTCTGGTGGCCGCTGAAGGTCAGGAGCAGGCCCACTCCTGACGATCCCGTTACCGCCCCCATGTCAGTGCTGGTAAGTCAGTGACCCGGAAGGAACGACCATGACCGAAACCACCACCGTTGACAGTCCCTTTGCGACATTGACGGCTCTGTATGACCGCGGATTGGGACACCACGTTGCGGTCATCGACCCGATCTGGACCATCGGGCCGAAGGTTCACGGCGGCTGCATGATGGCGGTGTGTGCCGCCGCGGCCCGGCGCACCATGGTGAACGCGGGCGCACCAACTGCGCTACAGCCGGTGGCGGTGAGCGCCAACTACTTGTACGCGCCGGACCCGGGCGAGGTGCGCCTTGTCACGACGGTGCGAAAAAGGGGTACCCAGGTGTGCCAGGTGGACGTGCAGCTGTCACAGGACCATCGTGTTGCGGTCTCGGCGGCTGTCACCCTGGGCATGCTGGACACCGGAGAGCCGATTCGTCGAGAACCTCATGCCTTGTCCCAGATGCCGGTAGAACCTTCGGCAGAGGCGATTCGAGTTACCGCCGACCACCCGATGGGGCAGGTGGTTCATGTGGCACAGGGTTGCGATTTGCGGGTAGACCCCGCCACGGCTGTGTTCTTGAAAGGTCAGACCGGTGACCCGATTAACCGGATGTGGTTGCGCCCCTTCGAAGCAGATGAGGCCGATCCGGACGCCTCGCTGCTCTTCGCGCTGATGGCGGGCGATATCAGCGCGCCGGTCACGATGAACCGCGGGATGTTCGGCTGGGCACCGACCGTGCAACTCACCACCTACCTGCGCCGTCGGCCCGCTCCTGGCTGGCTACGAGTGATGGCACATGCGATGGTTCTCGGTCCGACCTGGTTCGAGGAAGACCACCTCATTCTCGACGCTGCCGGTCACGTGGTCGTGCAGAGTCGCCAGCTGGCGATGATTCCGAAGGGCGCCTAAGCCAGGTTGGTGATGAGTAGGCATGCGAGGGTGCCGACCACGATGCTGAGCACCGCGTTGCGCCGCCAGATATGTACGCCCACCGTCATTACCACCCCGATGATGGGCCCGGCACCGTGTGCCGGGCCAGCGATGTTGATTGTCGACAGGCAATACACCGCGAGAATCGCGTTGGCGCCCAGCGGTATCCAGCGGCCCAGGTCGGCGGCCAGCTCGCTGTTCTTGATTGCATTGCGAGCGGCGAACGGTAGGGCGCGCAATGCGAACGTGACCACTACGGCGGACGCCAAAGCCGCTGCTATATAGGCGGGTTCAGGCATGGGCGGGCCGACCCTTCGCACGGCGGCCACGGGTGAGGTGGTATCGGGCGACCAGCGCCGCCGTGTAGCAGCACATGGCCACGAGCACCATCGCGCTCGGCGCAATCACCAGCGCTGCGAGTGCCGCGGTCACGGCGAGTGCCACGGACGGGATATCGGGGCGGGAACGGTAGGTATCAAGAGTGAGCACCAAGAACATTGCGATGAGTACGAAGTCCAGCCCTTTGAGTCCGCTGAGGACGGAGGCTCCGGCAAGACCGCCCGCAGTTGCCCCCGCAACCCATGAGAAGTGCAGACCGCATTGGGTCCAGAGGATTCGACGTGAGTTCAAGGCCCGGTCGCCCAGCGCGGTGATCAGTGCGTACGCCTCATCGCACAGCGCGAACATGCTGTAGGACTTGCCGATTCGTCCGTTGACCTGGTCGAGGGGGAATGACATTCCGTAGAACAGATGGCGGGAGTTGACGAGGAAGGTGGTCAGTGCGATCCCAGCCACCGAGGCGCCGGCCGACAGCATGCCGATCAAGATGAACTCGACCGAGCCGGCGAACAGCACCCCGGAGATGATCGGTGCAAGCCACCACGGGAGTCCGTGTGCGGTGACAACGACACCCAGTCCGATGCCGAGGGCAAACAATCCCGCCCAGACCACGCCTGCGTGGCCCGCGGCTTTGGCCAGTTCGCCCCGCTGACGGGGCTTCGTGGCAGGGCTTCCGTGAGTCATGGAGCAATGATAGGGAGATACGCGCGCATGATGCTTGTCAATATTGCCGATTGGAAGCGCCAAATGGCAACATAAATGCATGGATCATCTTGATCGCACAATAATCGATCAACTGCAGGTTCAGGGCCGGTTGACGAACCAGGAGTTGGCGGACCGGGTGGGCCTTACTCCGGCGCCATGCCTGCGGCGGGTGCGCCGTTTGGAGGCCGAGGGTGTCATTACCGGCTACACCGCCCTGGTGAATCCGGCGGCGCTCGGCCGCGACTTCGAGGTGATCATCTACGCGGATCTCGTGGCCAAAGACCTCGCCACGGTCGCGTCATTCGAGGAGCGCCTCGTCGCTATGGATGAAGTCGCCGAACTCCGGCGCATGTTCGGTATTCCTGACTACTTCATCCGGGTGCAGACGGCCGACCTCGCAGCCTATGAGCAGTGGTTGAGCATCAAGCTGATGGGTGACCCGGCCATCGCCCGTGTCGACTCGCGGCTCACGATGAAACTGCTCAAGTCGCGCCGCTGAGGCGGGCAGAAGCCTGAGCGCCTTGCGGTTACAGCAGCCCGTGCGCCCGTAAATCGGATATGTATTTGGCGATCAACGCGCGATCGATCTGCGGAATGTCGGCGCTGTCGCCACCGATGTTGTTTTCTTGCACGGCTTTCCGGAACACGCTCGTAGGTGCGGTGGCGCCACGGCGCGGATTGCCCGGCGCCCGGTACGCATCCAGGAGCGGAAGCACCGAGGCGCGCCTCAGCTCGTCCGGTAGCCCGCGCAACGCCGTCTCGAATCGGGACAGCCATTCGTGGTAATCGTCGATGATGTCGATGGAATGTCCATCTTCTACCAGCCAGTCGACGAAGGTGTCCACGGAAATGCCGTCATCGTGAGGATTCATCACGTCGTATGACCAGAATCCCTCGGTGGTGGACAGGCCGAGGCTGGTGATGGCCTCCGTGACGAAATCGACTGGCAGCCCCTCGTAATGGGCACGCGGCCGAGAACCGCTGCCGTCGCCCTGATAGAAGCTCCGCGGCGCGATACCGGTGAGGACCAGGCTGAGCAGCATGCGCGTGAAGGCGTCGGTGACATTGAGCTGACCGCTGTACCGGCGGTGGGTGAGAATCATGTCGGAGCGGAAGACGCTGGCCGGCAGGCCGCACAGATCATGCGCCTCCCGTAGCAGCACCTCGCCGGCCCACTTGCTGTTGGCATATCCGTTGGCGTAGCCCGTGTCGATGTGCCGGGTGGGGCTCACCATACGGATATCGCCGTCCTCATCGAAATCGGGCACGGTCATGGCGACGGCCATCGTCGAAAGATAGGTCACCGGCTTCATCCGTGTGGTCAGCGCCAGACGGATAATCTCTGCCGTGCCAAAGACGTTGGGCCCGAACAACTGGTTGTAGGGCAACACGTGATTCACCAGCGCGGCCGGATGGACGATCTTGTCGACATCGTGAGCCAGCTGCTCCCACGTCGCGTCGTCCACACCGAAGCGGGGCTCGGCGATGTCTGCGGCGATCACTCGCAGATGCCGCCGGGCCAAGGCGCGGAACTCGTCCAGTAGCGCTTGATCGGTTTCGCCGTACGCGGCTTCAAGGCGTGCCAACGCCTCCTCGCAATTGTCGCCGCGCACCAGGCATATCAGCTGTCCATCCGTCTGCGTCAGACGTTGCAGCCACTCCAGGCAGAGGAATCTTCCCAGGTACCCGTTGGCGCCGGTGAGCAAGACGGTGTTGACGGCGCTCGCGGGCGCATCCAGTTCCGTAGCCTTGCGGAGTGTTTCGGCATCGATGAACTTGTCGAGCGTGAGCTCTGCCGCGTTGATGACAGATGCGCCCGCCCCGTGCACGCTGGCGGCGGTGGCCGTACTGCTCTCGCGCTCGTGCTGGATGTAGAGGGCGAGCTTGCGCAGATCGGCCGCGGGACCGGTGATCACGCCGACGGGAACCTCGACATCGAAGAGATCCCGGAGGAGGTTGGAAAACGTCAACGCGGACAGTGAATCCCCGCCGAGGTCGATGAAATGGTGCTCCGGGCGGACCGCGTCCGCGGACATGCCGAGGAGGGCCTGCGCGGCCTCGGTGACGGTATCGATGACCGGGCGTTGTTGCGCCGTGTCGCGTAGTTGCCGTAGCTCTTGGACACGGGCCTCAGCGAGATCGACATAGAGTTCCTCAAGCCGGTCCCCGTAGTGCTCAATCATCTTGGGGCGTATCGGCTTACCGACAGCCGCGAGCATCCCGCTCTCGATGGTGAACGGGGTGGTCTCGATGATCAAATCGGCCGGTAGTTCATACGAATGCAAGTGGTTGGCGCGTGCGGTCCGCTGCAGTGATTCCCGGATTGAATTCTTCAACTCGGCGGGATCTGGGTGAACACGCAGGGCTTCTTCGGTAGGCACCACCACCGCGAGCAGGTACGAGCGTTCACTGTTGCCGTAGACAAAGATCTGGCGCACCAGCGGCGCGCCGACGTATACCGTCTCCAGGTTCGCGACCGCGACGAACTCGCCCTGGGCGAGCTTGATGACGTTGTTGCGCCTGTCCACGTACACCAGCTGATCTGGCGCGACCTCCGCCATGACATCGCCGGTTCGGTAGAAGCCGTCGGCGCCGAACACCTGGGCGGTGACATCGGGGCGCTTGTAGTATCCGGGTGTTGCCGTGGCGCTCTTGACCAGCAATTCGCCACGGGGATGGGGCTTGTCGGTGGTGTAATACCCGAGTTCGGGAACATCGACGAGCTTGTAGTCGAGCACCGGCGGGCGGGAGATCTTGCCATCCCGGAAGACACCGCCGACCTCCGTCAGGCCGTAGAGGTCAAGCAGGTGGAAGCTCAGCGAGGATTCCAGGAAGGTCTTCATCTCGGGCGAGAGTGGCGCCGTCGCGAGCATCCCGGCGATTACCCGTCCACCCAGGACATCGTCGCGCAGTTCGGTTTTGGCCAACCGATCGGCGGTGTCGGCGTCGGCTCCATCGGCCACGAGTGCGTCTACCCGCGTCTGGTAGTGCTGGAAAAGCATGTCGACCACTCGGGGAACCACGCCCATGTGAGTGGGACGTGCCAGTTGCCAATCCTCGAAAAGCGTGGACAGATCGCTCTCGGGGACGAAGTAGCAGGTGCCACCGGGGATGAAGGCCGTCAGTAGCCCCACCCGGCCCGCCAGGTGGTTGAGCGGTAGGAAGTTGACGTTGATGATCGGGGTGTCGCGGTTGGGTGCGGCGCCCGAGGACCAGAAGCGGGTGACCGTCCACTCCGTGAACATCGCCCCCTTGGGGGCGCCGGTGCTCCCGGAGGTGTACATGATCAGCGCTGTGCTCTGGTCGTCGCCGTCGGTGTACAGCACGGGCTCGGGCAGGTCCCGTCCCTTCGCGATGACCTCCGTGAGCGGCTCGACGACCACGTGCATGCCGGCCGCCTGCAGGCGTTCCTTTGCAGCAATGAGCTTTTCGCGATGATCATCGGTTCCGGCGCGGTAGTCGAACACCACCACCCGCCGTAGATCGGGCAACCCGATTGCGGCCTCGACCGCGAGATCGAGACTGTCGGCGCTTGCCGCCACCAATCGTGGGCTGGTCTCCTCCAGCATCATGCGCAGCTGGGTTGCCGATGTGTTGTGTTGCAACGGAATCGATACCGACCCGTTCATCAGCGTGGCCAGGTCGAGGGTGACGTAGTCAGGACTGGAGAAGCCAATGGTGGCGACGAAGTCGCTGGCCCCGATGCCATTCTCGCCGTGCTGCCACTCGGCGAGAATGGCCGAGATGTCTGCCAGGAGTTGCCCGTAGGTGATGGTTTCGAAGGCCGGGAGGAGTCGATCGACCGTGCGCCCGGTGGCGGGGTCGACTACCGACTCGCGAGACCGGAAACCCATTACCGGCCGATCCGCGTAACCGGTCAGCAGAGCGTGGAGCACCTGCGACAAACGCAAGCCGGGCGCGAGCAAGGAGTCCATCACCTCAGCGTCGGGCATGGCGGCCCGGAACTGGGGGTCGGACTCGAACAGTTCAGCAGCGCGAGCCGCCGCACCAGCCGTCATCTGCGGCTCACTTTCTGTTGCTTGGGGATGGCCGGTTTACCTGTCCGGCAGTGGGCGCTCGACGATGACGCTGCGGCCCAGGGGCTCTCGCTCGCGGCGCTTGGCTGCCAAGTACACCTGTGCGGTTTCATCGGCGACGGTGGCCCAGTCGAAGTCCGCGGTGAGCCGGGCCCGCGCTGCGACGGCGCGCTCGGCGGCGGCGGCGGGGTCGTCGAGGGTGCGCTTGACCGCATCGGCGATTCCCGCCACATCGCGTGGTGCGAAGGACAATCCGGTCTCACCGTCGATGACGGCCTCGCCGAGGCCACCGACGGTGGAGGTCACCAGGGGAGTGCCCGCGGCTGCGGCCTCCAGGGCCACGATGCCGAACGGTTCGTAATGGCTGGGCAGCAGGATGGCGTCGGCGCGATGCAGCCACTCCAACAACCCCTCATGATCCAGGTTACCCAGGAACTGGACGGACTTGAGGACCTTGTGCTTGCGTGCCTGTTCGAGCAGCCAATCCTGTTGCGTGCCATCACCAGCCACCGCCAGCACCGTTCCGGGGTGCGCTCGACGGATCTTGGGCAGCGCCGCGATGGCGTCGTGGATGCCCTTCTCGTACTCGAGTCGTCCCACGAAAAGTACCACCGGCGGAGTTTCGTCTGCGGGCAGTCGAGGAGCGAATACCCAACGGGTGACATCGATTCCGTTGCGGATGACGTGAACCTGCGGCAGTTCCGGCCCAAATAGTTGGGTCACCTCGTCCAGCATCGACGCCGAGCAGGTGATCAGCGAGTCCGATTCGCGAGCCAGCCACCATTCCACCGAATGCACCTGTCGGCTGATGCGCCCCGACACCCAGCCACTGTGCCGGCCGGCCTCGGTCGCGTGCAGCGTCGATACCAGCGGCACATCGAAATGCTCGGCGAGAGCGATCGCCGGGTGGGCCACCAGCCAATCGTGGGCATGGACCACATCGGGGCGCCAGTCGCCAGATCCTTTGAGGCCCAACGCCAATCCCGCGCGGACCATGGCATGGCCCATGGCCAGCGTCCAGGCCATCATGTCGGTGCCGAAGTCGAAATCGTGGGGATCCTCGGCGGCCGCGACTACCCGGACACCTTCGGAGATCTCGTCGGATGTCGGGTGGCTGGCCGGGTCGGTGCCCGACGGGTGCCGGGTAAGCACCACGACGTCGTGCCCGGCCGCGGCCAGTTCGGTGGACAGGTGATGCACATGGCGACCCAATCCACCGATGACCACCGGTGGGTACTCCCACGAGACCATCAGAATTCTCATTGATGAGCCTCTGGGGCGAAGACCATGTTCATCGATGAGCCTCTCGGGCGAAGTTGGTGTTCATCGGGGCAGCCTCCGGGCGTCGAGTGCGCCGAACAGTCCGTCCGCGCGGTTCCAACCGTCCGCCAGCCGAGCTGCCGCGTCGTGGCGTCCGCTGGCCAGCGCGGCGGCGATCTCGCGGGTGGCGTGGGCGTGCAGGTGAGCGCGGTAGCGCGCATAGTCGGCGGCCGAATCCTTGCTGACCATGAACGGCCAGTCGCTGGATACGGTCAACAGTGCCTCGCGCAGGATCTGATCTGCCACCCGATTGCGGGTATGCGGTGCCGGTTGTTCGTTCAGGGCCTTGTCCACCGCGGTGAGAGCGGTATCGACCACCTCAGTGTTCAGTTGCACCAGATCAGCGACCTTCTCGCCGTTCCACACGTGCCAGTCCTTGCCGGAACCCCATGAGCTGGCGGGCAAGTCGAACGGCTTGCCCACGAAACCCTGCTCGCGGGCTTGCTCCAGCGTGCCGACCTGTACGCCGGCTTCGGGCAGTGCGCGCAGCACGCGTTCGAGCCAGGTAGGCCCTTCGTACCACCAGTGGCCGTACAGCTCGGTGTCGAATGCGGCGATGACATGCGCGGGGCGGCCGATCCGGTCGGACTCATCGATCAGGCGCTGGCGGACGGTATCGACGAAATCGCGGACATGGACATCAATGGCGGCATCGGCGCGCTCGGGGTCATATGGCGCCTTCGATTCGGACGGCACATTGCGCCCCGTGACGCGGGCCGGCTTGAGGCCGGTGTCATGGTCGTAGGTGTGGAAGTCGCGGTATGCGGCATTGCCCGGATACCCGGATTTCGGTGACCACACGCGATAACTCACCGTCAGGTCGCGGCCGAAGGCAACCACATCGGAGTGGCCCACCGGGCGGCCCAGTGACGTATCACCTTGCAGGGATGGGCCGTCCACCATGAAGTGCTTGACGCCCGCCGTCGCGTAGCCTTCCTCCATGCCCGGGGCATAAGCGCATTCTGGTGCCCAGATGCCGGTCGGGGCATGCCTGAAACGTTGTGCGGCATCGGCCAGTCCCTCGCGCAGCGCGAATTCGCGCAGCCGGGGGTGCAGCAGCGGTTGGAATGGGTGAGCGAGCGGGCCGCCCAGTAGCTCAATGGCGTTTGCGTCGATGAGACTGCGCAGCGGGCCGCTGCCGCCGTGGCGCCAGTACACGTCGAATTCGTTGAGGGCGTCTGTTGCGGTCCGGTGTTCGCGAACCCCGAAAGCCCGCAACATTTCCGGGCTCGATGCGGTGCCCGGCTCGGCATCGGTGCTGGCGATGGTGGCGGCCTCGAACGCGCGCAGCTGCCAGTTGGCCAGCCAGCTGTGCAGCCCGGTGAGGCAGTGCGGATCATCCAGTTGCGCGGCCACCACCGGCGTGATGCCCAGGGTGATCAGATTTTCCCGGCCTTCGGCGGCCAGTGTCCGCAGCACCTTGAATAGCGGCAGGTACGCGGCCGACCAGGACTGGTACAGCCATTCCTCGCCCACCGGCCAGCGTCCGTGGTTGGCGAGCCACGGCAGGTGCGTATGCAGCACCATGGTGAAGAGCCCCGGAACGGGCTTCGTGGATTCCGTCACTCGTTCACCGGCTATCACCGGGAATCGTGGCAATGGACACCAGATCCAGGCTCTGGTCAATATCGCGTTCCGCCGCGTCGACAATCTCGAAATCGTCGGTGGTCAAACCCGCGATGTCCGCCAGCAGGTCCGCCGGCCACGGAGCGCCCGCGACCGCGCGCTCGATCTGTGCGTCGATGATGGAACCGCCGTACTTCGCGTCCAGCTCACGCAGCCGTGGTGCGTGAAACACGCCATTCATCGACTGCACCGAAAAACCGTTCTCCTCAAGGAGTTCGGTGAGCTCGGCGCCATTGAGCTCGCGTGTGTGGAACGGATTGAGTGGGGTATCGCGGCCGGGGGAGAAGGTGATCCGATTCGGGGTACTGATCAGCAGCGAGCCGCCGGGGCTCAGCACTCGAGCGCACTCACGGATGAACTGACCCTGATCCCACAGGTGTTCGATCACCTGGAAGTTCACCACCACGTCCACCGAACCGTCGGCAAGCGGAAGGTCCGCGAGGTTCCCGGCGCGCATATCCACACGGGGGTAGCGGGCTTTCACATGCGCGATCGCGGACTCGTCGTAGTCCAGTCCGATGACATGCTCGGCCACCTGAGCCAGCATGTCGGCGCCGTAACCCTCACCGCTGCCGGCCTCCAGCACCCTGCGGCCCGCGCAGAGGCTGCGCAGACGTTCGTAGACGACCTCGTGGCGGCGGAACCAGTAGTTTTCCTCGGCGATGCCGGGCACGGTCCGCTCCCCGGTCAGCGCCAGGGTGGCGTCCGGATCGTCGGCTGATGGGCTGCTTGCGCGAAGAGGATCAGCCGGGAGCGGGTCGGTCAGGTGCGAGTTCATTGTTTGGCAGGCTATCGGGTGAACACCGTGTCTTAATACTGGTGGCCCAGATCACAGGCCGGAAACCAGGAGTGAACCGGTTATGGTGTACGGGCGAACTCCGTACGTTACCCGTGAGTAATAAGATTGGCCGGGTTAGTCACGAAAATGTGACAGTGCGACCGGCCGACGTGGGTCCGCGGGGAAGCACAGAGCAGATGGCCAGCACACCGCTGGCAGACAGCGAAGAGGAAGGACGATCGGAGACTTATGACGAACATCGCGGTCCTGATCAAGCAGGTCCCAGATACCTGGTCAGAGCGCAAGCTCACCGACGGGGACTTCACGCTCGACCGGGAAGCCGCCGACGCGGTGCTGGACGAGATCAACGAGCGTGCCGTCGAGGAAGCACTGCTCATTAAGGAGCGCGAGGGCGGCGACTCGGTCGTGACCGTCGTGTCGGCTGGTCCCGAGAAGGCCAGCGAGGCCATCCGCAAGGCTCTTTCGATGGGTGCCGACAAGGCAGTTCACCTGCTCGACCCGGGCCTGCACGGATCCGACGCCATCCAGACCGGCTGGGCTCTGGCCCGCGCGCTGGGTCAGGTTGAGGGCGTCGAGCTGGTCATCGCCGGCAACGAGGCCACTGACGGCCGTTCGGGCGCCATCCCCGCGATCATCGCCGAGTACCTGGGCCTGCCCCAGCTGACTCACCTGCGCAAGCTGACCGTCGAAGGTGGCGTCGTCAAGGGTGAGCGCGAGACCGACGAGGGCGTGTTCGAGGTCGAGGCCACCCTGCCGGCCATCGTCAGCGTCACCGAGAAGATCAACGAGCCTCGCTTCCCGTCCTTCAAGGGCATCATGGCCGCGAAGAAGAAGGAAGTCGCCGTGCTGACTCTCGCCGAGATTGGTGTGGATGCCGATGAGGTAGGTGTCGCGAACGCCGGTTCCACCGTGTTGTCCTCGACCCCCAAGGCCTCCAAGACCGCGGGCGAGAAGATCACCGACGAGGGCGAAGGCGGCACCAAGGTCGCCGAGTTCCTGGTTGCGCAAAAGATCATCTAGTCGACCCCCTAAATACAGAAACGAGAAAGCAAAGTTATGGCTGAAGTACTTGTGCTCGTTGAGCATTCAGAGGGTGCGCTGAAGAAGGTGAGCGCCGAGCTCATCACCGCCGCTCGCGTCCTGGGCGAGCCCTCGGCCGTCGTTGCCGGCCCCGCCGGCACCGCCGCGCCGCTGATCGACGGCCTCAAGGAGGCCGGCGCCGCCAAGATCTACGTCGCTGAGTCCGACGTGGTCGACAGCTACCTGGTGACCCCGAAGGTGGATATTCTGGCCAGCCTGGCGGAATCTGCCAGCCCCGCCGGCATCCTGATCGCCGCCACCACCGAGGGCAAGGAGGTGGCCGGACGTCTGGCCGCGCGCCTGGGCTCGGGTCTGCTGACCGACGTGGTCGAGGTCCGTGAGGGTGGCAAGGGTCTGCACTCGATATTCGGTGGCGCGTTCACCGTCGAGGCACAGGCCAACGGCGACGCCCCGGTCTTCACCGTGCGTCCGGGTGCTGTCGAGGCCGCGCCGGCCGCCGGTGCCGGCGAGCAGGTCACCGTCGAGGTGCCCGCACCCGCCGAGAACGCCACCAAGGTCACCTCGCGTCAGCCTGTGGTCGGTGGCGATCGTCCGGAGCTCACCGAGGCCAACATCGTCGTGTCCGGCGGTCGCGGTGTCGGTAGCGCCGACAAGTTCAGCGTCGTCGAGGCCCTCGCCGATTCGCTCGGCGCCGCCGTCGGTGCCTCGCGTGCCGCGGTCGACTCGGGGTACTACCCGGGCCAGTTCCAGGTGGGCCAGACCGGTAAGACCGTGTCGCCGCAGCTGTACATCGCGCTGGGTATCTCTGGTGCCATCCAGCACCGTGCCGGTATGCAGACGTCGAAGACCATCGTCGCGGTCAACAAGGACGAGGAAGCTCCCATCTTCGAGATCGCCGACTTCGGTGTGGTGGGCGACCTGTTCAACGTTGCGCCGCAGCTCACCGACGCGGTGAAGGCTCGTAAGGGCTAAGTAGCTCTTATATGGAGCCTTGGAGCCGCCCCGACGGCGACATCCAACCCCGGGGGACGGCTTACGGTACGCCACTGGACTATCCAGAGCCTCGACCACCGCGTCGAGCGCTCTGGATAGTCCTTTCGGCGTTTATGGGGATTCTCGTCGTGGGACTCGTGGCCGCGGTCGTCATCGTCGGATCCCAGCGCAGCATCACGGGCATCGCTGTCATGTCACCCGGAGAGTCCCCGCTGGCGCCCAGCCGCGCGACGATGTCCCCAGGGGCGACTCCGGGGGTGATTCCACCCCCTAACGGGTCGATGGGGCCGCTGGGTGGCTCGACATACAGTCCGGGCGAAAAGCTTGTGCCCATCTCGATGCCCACTTACCTGCCGTTCGATTTCAACCTCCCAGACGGGTGGGGGTGCACGCATACGGAGAACAAACCGTTGGACAAACGCATCACCTGCATGGACGAGATCAACACGCGCGGAGCAGCCGGCTGGATCGGGTCCAGTCAGTGTGCCGACGGGTGCGCGCGGCCGGCGCAGGACAAGGTGCGCGCGAAGCTGCCTGTCGACGCTCAATTCTGGAAACCTGTCGACGATGTCACGTCCTACGCCCGGGTGACGGGCACTCTCGGGAACGGCATGCGCGTGGTTCGGATCGCGATGACGTGTTCCTTCGCGTCCACCTCCGGCGCGTCCCGCGATACGTTGGCGGTGGCCATGCTCACCGGCCCGCCTGAAACCGAGAACACCCTGCAAAAGATCGCGAATGAACTGCGTTCGCGAGTGCCGGCGTAACCTCCGTTAGCTCCGCGTTTGCTTTAGCGATTTACTTCCGCAAGCACGTATTTGGCGTACTGAACGCCGCAATTAACGGATCGTGCATGGACACGACACGCTTCCGATGCCGTTCCGCCGCATAACTCCGCGAATCTCGCAGTCATGAGTACCGCGTCAGTTCTCATCGCCGCAGATCAGTCCATGCCAGAGGTAGCGGGGAAAAACGGGGAAGCTTTGCTGGGCCCCCAGTACACCCTGCTGCTGTCGAATGATCCCGCCGATATCGATGCCGTGCAACGGCTTCGATACGACGTGTTCAGCAGCGAGCCTGGGTTCCAGCTCGCCAGTACGCCGGAAGCGTTCGAGGGACGCGATGCTGACCGTTTCGATGAGCACTGCGATCACTTGCTGGTACGCGAGGACACCTCGGGTGACGTGGTGGGCTGCTACCGGATGCTTCCTCCGCCCGGCGCCATCGCGGCCGGGGGGCTTTACAGCGCAACGGAATTCGATATCAGCGGACTGGACGCGCTGCGCCCCCAACTGGTGGAGATGGGTCGCGCCGTGGTGCGGGGCGATCACCGCAACGGTGCCGTGGTGCTCTTGATGTGGGCGGGAATTTTGGCTTACCTCGATCGCTGCGACTACACCTACGTCACCGGATGCGTGTCGGTTCCCATGCGGGACGGTTCCGAACATGCACCCGGTAGTCAGGTGCGTGCGGTGCGTGACTTCGTGATGAAGCGGCATGCCGCGGCCCCGGAGTACACGGTGCGTCCGTACAACCCGGTCGTTGTCGACGGGATGGGCCTCGACGACATCGCCCCGCCCGCCAAGGTGCAGGTTCCCGCGTTGATGCGCGGATATCTGCGACTCGGCGCCAAGGTCCTCGGCGAGCCCGCGCACGATCCTGATTTCGGCGTGGCCGATTTCATGGCGCTGCTCAACAAGGACGAAGCCGACGTGCGATATCTCAAGCGACTGAGATCGGTTGGCGCGGCCTCCGAAATCGGCAGTTCAGCGGTGTCCTCGGAATCGGAATAGCGATGGCACCCGAATACGCTCACGCCTGGTTGCCCAAGGCAACCTGCGACGACAGCTGCATGCGGGCCAATCCCATCGACGAACCCGGACCGGTAACGCGGACCGTCCGGACCACGACACGTATTGCCATGGCGATCACGTTGTTGACACTCGCGCCACTGCTCGGGATCCCGCTTCCCGGGCGGGTGCGCTGGCAGCGCGGTTACTGCCGGCTGATGCTGCGCTGCCTTGGTGTACGCCTCTCGGTCTCAGGCGGGCCGATTCGCGATATCCGGGGTTCTCTCGTGGTGGCGGGTCACGTGTCCTGGGTCGATGTCTTCGCCATCGGTGCGGTTCTTCCGGGCTCGTTCGTCGCCCGGGCGGATCTGATCGATTGGCCCGGTCTGGGCGTCATCGCACGGATGATGCGGGTCATTCCGATCGAACGAGGAAATCTGCGTACCCTGCCCCGGGTGGTGGACACCGTTGCCTCGCGGCTGAAGGCCGGTCAGACGGTGGTGGCATTCCCGGAGGGCACGACGTGGTGCGGTCGTGCGTACGGATCATTCCGTCCCGCCATGTTCCAGGCGGCCATTGATGCACAGCGGCCGGTGCAGCCGCTACGGCTGACGTACCACCATCCCGGTGGCGAGCTCTCAACCGTGCCGGCCTACGTCGGTGAGGACACCCTGACGGCGTCCATTCGCCGGATCACCGCGACGCGGATGACGGTGGCGCATATTCAGGTGGCCGGGCTGCAATTGCCCGGTGAGAGCCGCCGTGACTTGGCGGCCCGCTGTGAGGCCGCCGTGCACGCCGGAGACCTCACGCCGCAGTTCCACAGCCACCCCGAGCACCCTGAGCCGATCGCAGCCTGATCGGGCAGCCACCGGGTGTATCAGGGCGAATGCCCAGATGCCCGGCTACGAGCGACAACGCGGATTCGCGGGACAGTGTGTCGCTCCGAGGCGGGCGGCCGGACTGCAGTCTGCAGCGGCGGTGTCGGTAGCGACAGGGCGAAGATGCTCGCCTCCGTCGAATCTGACCTCGGATACCCGCCCGCTATCCTGGATGCGTTATGCCCCGATCGGTCTACTTGGACCATGCCGCGACCACCCCGATGCGCCCCGCTGCCATCGAGGCGATGGCCGCCACCATGGCCCAGACCGGGAACGCCGCCTCGTTGCACGGTTCCGGGCGCGATGCGCGGCGGCGGGTAGAGGAATCGCGTGAGTCGATCGCCGCGGCACTAGGGGCCCGACCTTCGGAAGTGATCTTCACCGCCGGCGGAACCGAGAGCGACAATCTCGCCGTCAAGGGCATTTACTGGGCGCGGCGCGATGCCGACGCGCGGCGTATGCGCATCATTTCCAGCGCCGTGGAGCATCACGCCGTTTTGGATGCCGTGCAGTGGCTTGCCGACCACGAGGGCGCCGAGGTGACCTGGCTGCCGGTCGACGATGCCGGCACCGTGACACCCGCTGCACTGCGCGCAGCCCTTGCCGAGCATGACGATGTTGCACTCATCACGGTGATGTGGGCCAACAACGAGGTCGGCACCGTCAACCCGATTTGCGAATTGGCTTCCATCGCTGCTGAGTTCGACATCCCCATGCACAGCGATGCCATCGGCGCGGTCGGCCAACTCGACGTCGACTTCGCGGTGAGCGGACTGTCGGCGATGAGTGTGGCAGCACACAAGTTCGGCGGTCCGATGGGTGTGGGCGCCCTGCTGCTGCGGCGTGAAACCGCCTGTGTCCCATTGCTTCACGGGGGTGGTCACGAGCGCGATATTCGATCGGGTACGCCCGACACCGCAGCCATCGTGGCGATGTCGACAGCACTCGTCGCGGCCGTCGCGGAACGGTGTGAGGGTGCGGCCGCGCTGGCGATACTGCGGGATGCGTTGATCGATCAAGTGTTGACGCAGATCGAGGGTTCCACCCTCAACGGTGCGCCCGGCTGCGGCAGACTGCCCGGGAACGCGCACTTCACCTTTGCCGGATGCGAGGGTGATTCCCTGCTGATGTTGTTGGATGCCAACGGTATCGAGTGTTCCACTGGCTCGGCGTGTACGGCGGGTGTGGCGCGCCCCTCGCATGTGCTCATCGAAATGGGAATCGATCCCGAAGCCGCGCGCGGCTCGCTGCGCTTCACCTTCGGCCACACCTCGGTGGCATCGGACGTGGACCGTGCGCTTGAGGCCTTGCATGCCGCTGTTCCTCGGGCCCGGGCCGCTGCCCTGGCCAGCGCAGGAGGCCGGTCATGAGAGTGCTTGCCGCCATGAGCGGAGGAGTGGACTCCTCGGTTGCCGCCGCCCGCATGGTGGATGCCGGGCACGACGTGGTGGGCGTACACTTGGCGTTGTCGGCCGCGCCGGGCACCCTGCGTACCGGATCCCGGGGATGCTGTTCGAAAGAGGATGCCGCCGATGCGCGCCGCGTCGCCGATATGCTCGGAATCCCTTTCTACGTATGGGATTTTGCCGATCGATTCAAAGAGGATGTCATCGACGACTTCGTCGAGGCTTATGCTGAGGGCCGGACCCCTAATCCGTGCGTGAAATGCAACGAGAAGATCAAGTTCGCGGCACTGGCCGATCGGGCCATCGCCCTGGGCTTCGACGCGGTGGCCACCGGTCACTACGCACGCCTGCAGGACGGCCGGCTGCGTCGCGCGGTCGACGCGGACAAGGACCAGTCGTATGTGCTCGGGGTGCTGACACCGGAACAGTTGAGCCGCGCGCTGTTCCCGGTCGGGGACAGCCCCAAGCCCGACATTCGGGCAGAGGCTGAGCAGCGTGGGCTGCTCGTGGCGAACAAGCCCGACAGCCATGACATCTGCTTCATCCCTTCCGGAGACACGCAGGCATTCCTGGGCGCGCGCATCGGCGTGCGCCGCGGCAATGTGGTGGATGCCGACGGCAGCGTGCTGGCCACCCATGCGGGGGTGCACGAGTTCACCATCGGTCAGCGCAAGGGGCTGGGGCTGATGGGTCCGGCCGCGGACGGCCGTCCGCGGTACGTCACGTCGATCGACGCCGACACTGCCACCGTGCGAGTGGGAACCGTTGAGGACCTTGAGATTTGGGAGTTCGGGGGAGAGTCGGTGGTGTGGACCTCCGGCCAGGTTCCGGCCGAGCCCGTCGAATGCCAGGTTCAGGTGCGCGCGCACGGATCGGTGGTCGACGCGGTAGTAGATCCCGCGGCCGACCGGATTCAGGTTCGGTTGCGCACAGCCCTGCGGGGTGTTGCTCCCGGGCAGACGGTCGTGCTGTACCGGCCCGATGCCGAGGGCGACGAGGTGCTCGGCAGCGCCATCATCACGCGCGACTAGGCGCCCTGAACCCCAGCGGAGCGCACCGCGATGGCGACCCGCTCGGCGACATACTGGCGGCCGGGAGCGGTGGGGTGCATGGGAATTCCTTCATCGCCGGCACCGGTTCCGGTCATCGAGACGTAGCGCTGGAAGTCGGTCGCACACACGCTGTGGTCGCTACTGGTCGCCGGGATGACTGGTGTGAAACCCGCCTTGGAAGACTCGGCGATGATCGTGTCATTGAGCTGACGCTGCAGGCCATTGAGGAAGGTGATGGTCTCTTGGGTGTTGATCAGTCCGACCAGACATCCCTTGGCATCCGCGGGCAGGATCGGCAGATAGCCGACGGTGAAGACGCGCGCATTCGGTGCCGCCCGGCGTATTGCGGCGTACGCGCCCGTCAGTTTCGGGCCCACCGAGGCCACATTGGCACTGAACTGCTCCTTCTTTTCCGGCGGGCAGCTCAGCGCGAACAGGCAGTCGGTCGCGATCTGCTCGAAGCCGGCGTCGTTGCCGCCGATGGACACGATCGCCACCTTCGTGTCGGGCGACAGTCCAACGATCTGCGGGCCCCGGGTCGAGGTGGCGTACACATCGGTGGTCAGTGCACCCACGCACGAGTAGTCGGTGAATGTCATCTGCGGGAACGACGAAGCCACCAAATGTGCGACGTTGTCTGTTGCCTGGTTGCACGCGGTGCCGACGGGGCCGGTGATGGCGGCGGCATTCGATCCCGCGGCCATGAACGAATCCCCGATCGAGACCAGCTGGGCGCCCGCGGCGGGCTCGGCCGAAGCGATTGAGGGCACGACCGCGGTCGCCGTCACCGCTGCGGCAATGCCGATCATTGCCGAGAGCATCCCCAACCCGCGCATGTGTTCCCTCTCCTGGCCGCAGGCCGGAAGATGGCCCCGATCAATGGTACTGAACGGCCTATCGCCGTTTGCCCACGTCGGCGTTACGCCAGAGGGTCACACCTTGGCGGCCTGGCGCTCGGCGCGCCTGGCCTGACGCTCCAGGTACTTGGCCTTGACCTCCTCGAAGTCGGAGGCTGTCTTCTTGAGGTCGGTGATGATGCGGTCCAGGTCCTCTCGATACCCCTCGCCCTCGCCGTTGATGTCGTTGCGCTCGAAGATGCGCCACTTGCGCAGCACCGGCTGGACTACTTCCGCGAGGTGCTGTTGTGGGTCGTAGATCCCGCCGGTGGCGATGGTGACGGCGTTGCGTCGGAATCCAGGAATCGTGTAGCCGGGCATCGTGAAGTTGTCGAGCACCTTGTGGATCGACTTCAGGGCTTGGTTGGGCGCGATCTCCAGACCGGCCTCCACCATGTTGCGGTAGAAGATCATGTGCAGGTTCTCGTCATTGGAGATGTGTTTGAGGAGCTCCTGAGCTATCGGCTCGGCACACGTGACGCCGGTGTTGCGGTGCGAGACGCGGGTGGCCAGCTCCTGGAATGACACGTACACCACCGAGTCGAACAGGCTGTCGGCGAACATATGATCGCCGCCCTGACGGTTCTGGCCGGGGGAGAAGCCGCGGGTCATCTGTTCCACGCGCAGCTTCTCGAGCTCCACGGGATCGACCGAGCGGGTGACCACGAGGTAGTCGCGGATGGCGATGCTGTGGCGGTTTTCTTCTGCGGTCCAGCGGTTGACCCAGGTGCCCCACGGTCCGTCCATGGTGAAGTTCATGGCGATCTCGCGGTGATAGGAGGGCAGGTTGTCCTCAGTTAGCAGGTTGGTGATCATCGCGATCTTCGCCAACTCCGAGAGCTTGGACTGCTCCGGGTCCCAGTCCTGGCCGCCGAGGGCCTTGTAGTTCTTGCCTTCGGACCATGGGATGTAGTCGTGCGGATTCCACTCTTTGAACACGCCCAGGTGTCGATGGGTGTTTTCTTCCACCACGGGCTCGAGCTCGTGCAAGAGCTCCAGATCGGTGAATTCCTTCTGCGGCATGAATGCGGTCCTCGCGTCGGCGGGTTTATCTGTGTCCAAAAGTGACAGATATATTTGACCTGGCGACCCTGCACGGCCTCAAGTGACGAAGGTCCTCGACACGAGGTGGGAAAGTCCCTCCCTCCAGGGGTTCCAGTAGGCGGTTCCGTCGGGCGGTAGGTAGCCACGGCCTGTACCTTCAACGGCTATGACTGCGCTCCTCGACCGGTTTTTTCGGATAACCGAACGGCAGTCGACCATGGGGCGGGAAGTTCGCGGCGGGATCGTCACCTTCTTCGCGATGGCCTACATCGTGGTGCTCAACCCGCTCATCATCGGTGGGGAGCCGGGTCGCGCGCACAACGTCGACGTGCTGGGTCACGTGCTGCCGGTGGGGCAGGTAGCGGCGGTGACGGCCCTGGCCGCCGGGTTCATGTCGATCCTGTTCGGATTCATCGCCAACTACCCGTTTGCGCTTGCCGCGGGGTTGGGTATCAACAGCCTTCTCGCGGTGTCGGTCGCGTCCCAGATGAGCTGGCCCGAGGCCATGGGATTGGTGATTGTCGACGGCATCATCATTGTTGCGCTGGGTATCTCGGGCTTTCGCACCGCTGTCTTCCACGCGATTCCCGACGAGCTGAAGGCCGCCATCGCCGCGGGAATCGGATGCTTTATCGCGTTCATCGGGTTCGTCGACGCGGGCTTTGTGCGGCGTATCCCCGATGCCGCGAACACTACGGTGCCCGTGGGCCTGGGCATCAATAACTCGGTGGCCACCGTCCCGACGCTGATCTTCGTCGTGGGTGTGCTGCTGATGGGAATCCTGATGGTGCGCAAGGTTCGTGGCGGACTACTCATCGGCATCGTGGCGATGACTGTCGTGTCGATGATCGTGCAGGCATTGTTCGACCGCGGTGCGCAACCCACCGATACCAAGGGGTGGAATCTCACGGTGCCCGACTGGCCGTCGTCCGCGGGCCGTATGCCGGATCTGAGCCTGCTCGGCCAGGTGGACATGTTCGGCGCCTTCACCCGGGTGGGGGTGCTGTCGGCGACGGTGCTGGTTTTCGCGTTGGTGCTTTCGAACTTCTTCGACGCGATGGGCACCATGACGGGTCTGGGCAAGGAGGCCGGTCTGGCCGACCAGCACGGCACCTTGCCGGGAATCGGGCGGGCGCTCAGCGTCGAAGGGGTGGGGGCCGTGATCGGGGGTGTCTCCTCCTCGTCGTCCAACACCGTGTTCGTAGAGTCGGCCTCCGGGATCGCCGAAGGCGCCCGGACCGGACTGGCCAACGTGGTGACCGGACTGCTGTTCCTGGCAGCCATGTTCTTTACACCGTTGTATTCGGTTGTGCCGCTGGAGGCTGCCGCCCCGGCACTAGTGGTAGTCGGGGCGATGATGATCGGTCAGCTTCGCAGCATCGATCTCACCCGGTTCGACTACGCGCTGCCCTGCTTCCTGACCGTGGTGACCATGCCGTTCACGTATTCGATCGCCAACGGCATCGGTGTCGGGTTCATCAGCTGGGTGGTGCTTGCCCTGGTGTCGGGGGAGCGCGGGTCTCGACTTCGTTCCGTGCATCCGCTGCTGTATGTGGTGGCGGCGTTGTTTGTCGTGTACTTCGCCAAGGGGCCGATCGAGGATCTCCTCGCACGCACCGCCTAACGTTCTTGTCTGTGACTACATGGGCGAACGGAACAGGTGTCGGGTCCTGGCCAGGCCAGCAGGTGCGGCCCGCGACCGAGATCGTGACGGCCGAGCTGCCGCTGGCCCATATCGTGGAGCTGCCGGCACGTGGGGTGGGCGCCGATTTGATCGGGCGGGCCGCCGCGTTGTTGGTAGATATCGCCATCGATGTGGTGCCCACCGGGTATCGGACCACCGCTCGCCCTGGTGCGGTGGTCCGGCGGGCGCGTGGATTCCTGAACGAGGACGTGGACGCGCTTGAGGAGGAGTGGGAGCGTGGCGGCCATCGCGGCAGCGACCGCGCCGTCAAAGTGCAGGCGCCGGGGCCGGTGACTCTTGCGGCACAGCTGGAACTGCCCAATGGTCACCGTGCCATCACCGACCCGGGCGCGGTCCGTGATCTGGCGGCGTCCTTGGCCGAGGGTTTGGCCATCCATCAAGCCGCCCTTTCTCGTCGGCTCGGCGCACGCATCGTGGTGCAGCTCGATGAGCCATCTCTGCCCGCCGCACTGGACGGCAGGCTGTCCGGGACCAGCATGTTCTCACCGGTGCATCCGGTCGATGTGCCCAGCGCGACCGCGTTGTTGGATCAGTGCGCCGAGGCGGTAGGTGGTGAGCTGCTGGTGCATTGCTGCGCGGCCGACCCTCCCTGGGAACTGTTGCGTAGAGCCAATATTGGTGGGATTGCGGTAGATGCCGCCTATCTGGCCGATGCGCAGGCGCTCGATGGTTTGGCCGCGGTGCTGGACACGGGTAAGGCCGCTGTGCTGGGCGTGATTCCGTCCAGTGCGCCGAGTGCACCCGTTTCGGCCGAGGTGCTGGCCACCCGCACCGCCGCGCTTGCCGACAAACTCGGCTTCGGACGGGCGGTGCTGCGCGATCGGATAGGCATCAGCACCAGCTGTGGTTTAGCGGGTGCCGGCTTCGAATGGGCGCGTACGGCAACCGAATTGACGCGCAAGGTCAGTGACCTTATCAACGCGGACCCGGAGGCGCTGTGATGGACGTCTATCAGGCCATCGCCACTCGCCGGGACGTGCGGGCCGAGTTCACCGGGCAGGTCATCGACGATGCGACGTTGATGAAGCTGCTGCAGGCCGCGCATCGCGCGCCCAGCGTCGGGAACAGTCAGCCATGGGACTTCGTGGTGGTGCGCGAGACCGAAGTGCTGGATACCTTCGCAGCGCATGTTTCCGACCATCGCCAAAGGTTCGCCGACAGTCTGCCGGAGGAACGACGAAACACCTTTGATCCCATCAAAATCGAAGGCATACGGGAGAGTGGCACCGGCGTGGTGGTCACCTATGACCACGGGCGGGGCGGCCCACACATTCTGGGGCGCCACACCATCTCCGATGTGGGCCTGTTCTCGGCGGTTCTTGCCATCCAGAACCTGTGGCTTGCTGCGGTCGCCGAGGGAATCGGTGTCGGCTGGGTGTCCTTCTACGAGGAACAATTCCTGTCCGAATTAATCGACGCGCCAACGCATATCCGACCGATCGCCTGGCTGTGTGTGGGGCCGGTGCACGAATTCGCGGAGCGGCCCGATCTAGAGCGATTCGGCTGGCGCAGTGGGCGTCCCCTGCAAGATGCCGTGCACTGGGGTAGGTACCGCCCCTAACGTCCCTTGAAGTCGGGTTCCCGCTTCTCGAAGACCGCGCCGATGGCTTCCTGTAGGTCCTCCGACGGCAAGAACGCGGCGTTCCAGGTCGAGACGTACTTGAGGCCGTCGGCGACGACGTTCTCGCGCTCGCGTCCCAAGACGTCCTTGACGCCCTGCACCACCAGCGGAGGATTGGCCGCGATCTCGGCGGCGGTGGCGTGTGCGGCCGCCAGGGTCGCCTCAGGGGTATCGAATACGTCGTTGACCAGCCCGATCTTCTCGGCCCGGGCAGCGTCAATATCCTTGCCGGTGAACGCCAGTTCACGCAGATGGCCGTCGCCGATGATCGGCGGAAGCCGGTGCAGCGAGCCGATATCGGCGACGATGGCGACCTTGGCTTCGCGCACGCTGAACTTCGCCTCGGAGCTTGCGTACCGGATATCGGCGGCCGCGATGAGGTCCACACCGCCACCGATGCACCAGCCCTGAATCGCGGCTATGACCGGCTTGCGGCACTCGGCGACGGCGGTCACCGAGGCCTGCAGCCGGCGGATCTCATCGAGGAAGTCGGTACGCGGTTTGGCCAGTGCCTTCTCGGCCAGCAGCGGCATGAAGGTGCCTGCCATGGCAGGCAGGTCCAACCCGTAGCTGAAATGCGCACCCGCGGCGGCCAGAACGACCGCCCGCACTTCCGAGTCGGCATCCAGCTCGGTGAAGATCAGCGGCAGTTCCCGCCAGAAGTCCGGTCCCATCGCGTTGCCTTTGCCGGGGCCGATGAGGGTGACCTGGGCGATGTGCCCGGTGATCTCGATGGTGAAGGCTTTCCAGTCAGACATGGCCTGAGCCTACGGGTCCGGATAATCGACGCTCAGGCGGGCAGCAGGCCCGTGCGGTCTTCGCGCAGCTGTTTGATCACCGACGGCCACGACATTGCCCAGGACTGCACATCGTCGCCGGACTGGCTCGTCATGAAACCGCGAATGATGCCGACGAGCACCGTGCGGTCGCCGACGTGGGTGTAGACCGGGCCGCCTGAATCGCCCTTGCCGATCACCGGGCCGTTAAACCTGAACCAGCCGTTACCAAGTCGTGTCACCGATCCGCACGCGTCACCCGTGGTGTGACCCGTACGGCAGACGGGCATCCCGACGTCGGGAGCGACCGTGTCATCGCGTTGGAGGCGCTGACCGTTGGCCAGGACGTCGTTCAGTGGCAACCCGTCGTCGATGGAGATGGCCTCGTAGTCGATCGTGTACTCGTTCTCGTACACCGGGCCCTCGGGGGGACGGTTGTCATGTGCCAGCACCTTGTGCCCCACGGCGGCACCGTCGCCGTTGCGGATGATGCCGTCGCCGTTGAAGCAGTGCCCGGCGGTGATGCCCACGCGGAGTCCAGGATCGACGTAACCGAGCGTGCAGCTGAGCGAGCCCTGGTAGATCAGCATGCCGGGATATACGAGCGGGGGATCGGCATGCGTTGGCGCTGGATACACGGCGGGGAGCGCGCACAGCAGCGCAACGATGGTGGTTATCCACAAAAACGGGCGCATGAGTGTTAGGGGACAACAATTCTCGCGGGACCGGAGGGCCGGTCATCGGAGGGGGCAGGGGGCAGGACCATCGGTGGTGCCTGCGGGTTGACCCCCACCGGCGGTGGTGCCTGGGGGTTGATCGCGACCGAGCTCGCGACATCGGGCCGGCGCGCGGCCGCGATATCGTCGCGGATCTGCTGCTGCACCGTGGGCCAGGACAGCGCCACGGTGGATTCGCGATGGGTTTGGTTGGCCGTGAAGCGCGCGCTGACGATTCCGACGATGGCCGCGTTACCCGGTGAGGTGACGGTGTACACGGCGCTACCGGAGTCTCCATGGTCGGCGGGCAGGCCGTCCACCAGGAACCAGCCGTTGCCGAATCCGGCGATGGCGCCGCATGCCTCCCCGGTGGTGATACCCACTCGGCACACGGGCAGGCCGTCACGGGGCACGACCGCCGGATCAACTCCGAGTCGCAGCCCGTTGGGCAGCACATTGTTGATCGGTACGCCGTCGTCGAAGGCGATGCCCTCATAGTCGATGCGGTAGTCGTCGCGCGACAGCGGTCCCTCGGGCTGGATATTGGACTGGGCCACCGCGAGCTGTCCGATGCGGAGGCCGTCGTTGGTGAACACCGGACCGTTGCCACCGCAATGACCCGCGGTGACACCAACGCGCGCGGCGGGATCCACGAAGCCGAGCGTGCAACTCAGTGATTCCTTACCGGGCGGGCGCTGGATGATTTCCATACCCGGGTAGATCAGTGGGTCCGCATGTGCCGCAACGGGGTTGGCAAGGCCAATGCCGATCAGTGCGGTGACGGCCGCGGCACACACCGTCAACCGTCCCCACAGGCCGGTTCGTCGACCCTCATCGCCGACACTGGTCACGCCGTAGCTCTCTGTCTGCCACGTTCACCGTCAACAAAGCCCGACCAGCATGAGGAGAGCACGCGGCACGACTCTCCGTGTCGCTACGAGCCTATGCGAACCGGGCGTCCTGTGGTGCAGGAAGTGCGGTTGGGGCAGGTGAATCCCCAGGTGGCGGGGCGGCATCGGGTGTCTTTTCGAGGTCTTCCCGCAGTTGATTGAGCACAGTCGACCAGGAAATCGCGGTGGTCTGGACGACGCCGGTGTCGATGTTGCGGGTGATGCCGCGTGCGATTCCGACGATGGCGCCGTGCCCGGGCGAGGTGATCGAGTACACGGCGCTGCCCGAGTCGCCGTGGTCGGCCGGTAGCCCGTCGATCTCGAACCAGCCGTTGTTGACCATGGTGACGGTGCCGCAGGACTCGCCGGTGGTGACGCCGTTGCGGCAGACCGGCAGCCCGGTGTACGGCTGGATCCCGCTGCCGCGTTCAAGTCGAATCCCGTTGGGGAGTATGTCGTTGATCGCCACGTCGTCACGGAATTTGATGGCCTCGTAGTCGATCACGTACTTGGTGCCGTCGATTCGGTCGCCGTCGTGCAGGTTGGAGCCGGCGATGACGAGGGCGCCGATGAGTTCGCCCGCCGAGTCGTAGACCGGGCCATCGGTATCCATGGCGCAATGGCCTGCGGTGAGACCAATCCGGGCACCGGGATCGACGTATCCGAGCGTGCAGCTCTGGGTTCCCTGAATGATCTCCATCCCGGGAAACACGAGAGGACCGTCCGCGCGAGCGGACGGCGCCACGGCGATGGCGGCTAGGGCCGCGGCGGCCAGGGCACTGCGGAATTGGTTGGCAACAGACACTGTGCACCCCAGCCCGTCTCTGTGAGTGGTAGGCAAATTTTGAGGTAGAGCGCGGGGATTGTCAAAGGTTCAGTCGTCCTGATCGAGCAGCTTGATCAGCCGTTTGGTGGCGATCAAGCGGTATGAGGCATCCAGGAGCTCGGCGACCTCGTCCCAGTCCACCTCGGAGGCGGTGAAATCCAGTCCGAGCCAGCCATAGGGCCCCATGTAGGCCGGGTAGTAGAAGCGTTCGTCCTGCAAGAGTGCGGTGCGTTCGGAATCGTCCACCTTGATCAACACCGAGTACGGGTGGGCGGTCGTCTCACCCTTGGTGGCGCCTTTTGCGTTGCCGCCGAACATCGCGAAGATCTTGCCCGCCTTGAAGACGGGTCGGCCCCACGAGATCTGTTCGGCCGCTTCCGGCAATGCGAGCGCCAGTTTGCGCAGTTCAGCCAGGCCGGGATCGCCCTCGGTGAACATAATGGGGTGTGTGCCCATGGGCACATCGTAGGGTTCGGGAGCTGTCGGGTGGGTCCGTTAGCCTGCCGGGTATGGATTCCGACATCCAGCGCCAATGGGGCGAGCTGGCCGACGAGGTGCGTGGCCACCAGTTCCGTTACTACGTCAAGGACGCCCCGGTTGTTTCGGACGGCCAGTTCGACGAGCTGCTGCAACGGCTGACGGCGCTGGAAGAGCAGTACCCCGAGCTGCGCACGCCGGATTCCCCCACGCAACTGGTGGGTGGCGCGGGTTTCGTCACCGAATTCAGGTCGGTCGATCACCTGGAACGAATGCTGAGCCTGGACAACGCATTCAGTTCCGAGGAGCTGGCGGCCTGGGATGCGCGGGTGCGCGGCGATATAGGGGAAGAGCCGGAGTATCTGTGTGAGCTGAAGATCGACGGCGTGGCGCTCGCGCTGGTGTACGAGAACGGTGTGCTGGTGCGTGGGGCCACCCGCGGGGACGGGCGCAGCGGTGAGGATGTGACCCTGAACGCCCGGACCATCGAGGACGTGCCGGAAAGGCTCACGGAGTCAAAGGAATACCCGATACCCGCGCTCCTGGAGGTGCGCGGTGAGGTGTTCTTCCGGCTGGAGGATTTCGAGGTGCTGAACGCTTCGCTGGTCGAGGAGGGCAAACCGCCGTTCGCCAACCCGCGCAATAGTGCCGCGGGCAGCCTGCGGCAAAAGAACCCGGCGATCACCGCCCGGCGACGGCTACGGATGATCTGCCACGGACTTGGCCGCGCCGAGGGTTTCTCGCCGGAGAGCCTGCATGATGCGTATTTGGCGTTGGGGGAGTGGGGATTACCCGTCTCGACGCACACCACCAAGGTGCGCGGTATCACTCAGGTACAAGAACGCGTCAACTATTGGGCCGAGCACCGCCACGACGTGGAACACGAGATCGACGGCCTCGTCGTCAAGGTCGATACCGTGGCGCTGCAGCGCCGCCTCGGCAGTACCTCGCGCGCGCCCCGCTGGGCCATCGCCTACAAATATCCGCCCGAAGAGGCAACCACCGAGCTGCTCGACATCCGGGTGAGCGTGGGCCGCACCGGACGGGTCACCCCGTTCGCGTACATGACCCCGGTCAAGGTGGCCGGATCCACGGTGTCCTTGGCGACCCTGCACAACGCCTCCGAGGTCAAACGCAAGGGTGTTCTGATCGGTGACACCGTGGTGATCCGTAAGGCCGGCGATGTCATCCCCGAGGTGCTAGGACCTGTCGTCGATCTGCGAAATGGGTCCGAGCGCGAATTCGTCATGCCCACAACATGTCCCGAATGCGGCACCAGGCTGGCGCATGAGAAGGAGGGTGACGCGGACATCCGCTGCCCCAACTCGCGTAGCTGCCCGGCGCAACTGCGTGAGCGGGTCTTCCACGTCGCGGGGCGTGGCGCGTTCGATATCGAGGCCCTCGGTTATGAGGCGGCGATCGCGCTGCTCTCGGCCGGCGTCATCGAGGACGAGGGCGATCTCTTCAGCCTCACCGCCGATGACCTACTGCGGACCGATCTGTTCAAGACCAAGAACGGGGCCTTGTCCGCCAACGGAAGTCGGCTACTGGACAACCTGGACAAGGCGAAACAACAGCCACTGTGGCGGGTGTTGGTGGCGCTCTCGATTCGCCATGTCGGTCCCACCGCGGCGCGTGCCCTGGCCACCGAGTTCGGTGATCTGGAGGCCATCGAGGGCGCGTCCGTCGAACAACTGGCCGCCGTCGAGGGAGTGGGAGCCACGATCGCCGCTGCCGTGGTGGATTGGTTCACCATCGACTGGCATCGGGCCATCGTAGACAAGTGGCGCACCGCGGGAGTGCGGACTGCCGATGAGCGTGACCAGTCGATACCGCGCAACCTGGAAGGGCTCTCCATCGTCGTAACCGGTTCGCTCCCAGGGTTTTCCCGTGATGAGGCCAAGGAGGCCATCATCGCCCGGGGTGGTAAGTCCGCGAGCTCGGTGTCCAAGAAGACGGCGTTTGTGGTCGTCGGTGACGCGCCGGGGTCCAAGTACGACAAGGCCGTCGAGCTAGGGCTGACCATCCTCGATGAGGACGGTTTCCGGGCACTGCTGGCCGACGGGCCGCCCGCGTAGTACGGGTGGCCCGCCGACGCCTGGACCTCTACGACTTCGGTGGAATCGAGAGATCGAACACTCGTAGATCACCGTAATCCTTGGAGGAGAAGTGGGTCTCGACCCACTTCTGGACCTCGTTGGCCACCCGCTTGGTGTCGTCGTCCTGCTGCGGTTGTTCCTTCTGCTTGTCCTTGTCCTTGACGGACTCAGCATAGAACTGGACGGCGCCATCCTGGGTGTATTCGATGAACTGCTGCAGGGTGATTGGGTTGTCGCGCCCGGAGAATCCGCCGATCGCCATCACCGGAGCATTCGTCTCCAACTGAATGGGCGCGGCCGTGCGGGTGTTGGTAGTCGCCACCGGCCATCGGGCGCCCGAATCCTTGATCTGGGCGGCCAATGCGGGATCCAGCGGCTCGGGTGGCTGACCGCCGAACTTGTCGTCCTTGGCGATCGCCGGTCCCGACGAGGACAACCCGCCTACCTTCGGGGTGGTCACATTCGCGATGGTGAAGGCGAACGAACCTCCCAGCGAAACCACAAGCGCCACAGCGGCGATGGCGTAGCGTAGCCGGGCGCTGCGCTCCAGTGCGCCGAGTGCGAGGACAACCGCCACCACGAGACCGCCGATCAGTAGAACCCACCGCAGCCAGGGTAGCCAGGCCGGAATGCGCCGCAGGAGGACGAACGCCATGATGGTGGCGCTGAGCGTGAGTGCGCTCAGCCCGAACTTGCCGATGCGCTCGGACCGATGCCGCCACAGCAGCACCGTGCCGATCGCCAGGGAGCCGGCGATGGCCGGAGCCATTGCCGAGGTGTAGTACGGATGGAACTGCTTGGCCATGTAGCTCAGGATCACGTAGTTGGACACCATCCAGGTGCCCCATAAAACGAGCGCTGCCCCGCCGGGATTGGTGGTGATGGCGCGCAGGCGGCCCATCCAGCCCGCGGTCTGCGGTGTCTTGCCGACGATGATCAGTCCGAGGACCAGCGCGATGAACGCCGTGGGAAGAAGCCACGCGATGTGATCGGCCTGGGTGTCCTGGAACAGCCGGAAGATGCCCGGGGTGCCCGAGAATCCGGGCCCACTGCCCGGGCCGCCGCCCATTCCATTGGAGTTGTCGCCGAGCAGGCGATCCAGGCCGTTGTAGCCAACCGCCAGCGTCCACTCACTGTTGTCCGTGGAGTTGTCGACGTACGGGCGACTGGCCGCCGGGGTCAGCGCGACGGCGGCCATCCACCATCCCGATGAGGCCAACAGAGCGACGCCGGCGCCGATGATGTGCACAAGCGTTGTCTTCCAAGGCCATTTCGCGGACACCAGGTAGGCCAGCAGTAGCGCGGGAGCTACCAGCAGACCTTCGAGGGTCTTGCACAGGAACGCGAACCCGATGCCGACTCCGGCCAGTGCCAGCCAGCCGGCGGCGCTCCGCGAGCGCTCGGAGTCGATGGCGCGCGTGGTGAAGTACGCGGCCACCACCATGCCGAACACCATCGGTGCGTCGGGGTTGGAGTGCCGGAACATCACCGAGACCACCGGGATGAGAGCGAACAGGGCCGCCGCGAGCAGGCCCGCGCTCGGACCGGCCTGCCGCCGCACCGCCGCGCGGATCAGGGCCGCGCTGGCGATCGCAAGGACAGCCTGGGGGATGAGCATGCTGGCACTGGAAAAGCCAAAGAGCCTGGCAGACAGTCCCATCAACCACAGACCGCCGGCCGGCTTGTCGACTGTCACGTAGTTCTGTGGATCGAAGCTGCCGAAGAACCATGCCTTCCAGCTCTCGCTGCCCGATTGGACGGCTGCCGCGTAGAAGGCATTGGACCACCCGTTCTGGCTGATGTCCCAGAGGTACACCACGGCGATCGTCAGCAGAATGGCGGCGAGGATGAGTCGTTCCCTTGTCCGGCTCATGGACGCGTCGATGTCAGTCACGTCAGTGAGTGTGCCGCGCGATTCAGGGAATTGGCTGTGCCGTTCCTGTGAACCGACCGCTACCGCACCAAGGTGGCGACGATCCCGGCCAGGTAGCCCAGACGCGCCACTTCCGAGGGCCGGAACTCCGGTCCGCCGGGACGGCCCAGCACCACCGCGGTATCACCCGAACCCAGCGGCGCGGCCGCCAACGTGGTGTCCATGTCTTTCCACAGTTGGGGCACCCAATCTGCGGTGGTGTCGAGAACCTGTGCGCGGCTCAGCGGTAGCCAGGGGGCGGAGGTGGCCTGGGTTTCCGGGGCGCCCGCGCTGCCGGCCACCCGAATGAAGCCGGTGCCGTCTTGCCGCACCACGGTGCACCAGTTCGCGCGGAGTACGTGGGGGGCTTCGTGGGCGAGCACCTCGAGGCGGGCGGATGCCCCGGCAGCGGCCACCCTGTCGATCAGCTCCAGCTCGCGGTGCGCTTCGAGCAGGCCGGTGTGTGGGCGGATGGAATGCACATGCACCCCGTTCAGCGCCTCGGCGGCGGTGATCAATGAATCGGGCATGGAGCCGGGTGGAAGGTCGATGACCAGGTCGTCGATGGCGTAGCCCGGGCCGCGTTCGACGACGTCCAGGGACAAGATGTCCGCACCCACCGTGCCGAGCGCGACGGCGACCGACCCCAGACTGCCGGGGCGGTCGGCGAGCTGTAGGCGCAGCAGATATGACGGCACGTCCAACACTGTGGCATAGGTCAGGCAGTGCCGCCCTCTAGGCTGTCTAGCCGTGAGCGCCATATCCCGTGACGAGGTCGCGCACCTGGCCAGACTGGCCCGGCTTGCGCTGACCGACGCTGAGCTGGACGGATACGCCGGGCAACTCGACGCGATCCTCGGCCACGTCAGCCAGATCAGTGCCGTTTCCACCGATGAGCTGGACGAGGTTGATGCGACGAGCTCCCCGCTCGATGCGGTCAATGTCACACGGCCTGACGTGATCGCCGATTGCCTCACCCCTGATGAGGCGCTGGCGCAGGCTCCTCGGGTGGCCGAGGGCCGTTTCGCGGTGCCGCAGATTCTTGGGGAGGGATGATGAGCCGACCGGCCTCTGAGCTCATTAGGCAGGACGCCGCCGCACTGGCCGCGTTGATCCATTCCGGCGAGGCGTCATCCGTTGAGGTGACACGTGCGCATCTGGATCAGATCGCCAGCACCGACGAGACCTACCGGGCCTTTCTGCATGTGGCGGGGGAGCAGGCCCTGGCCGCCGCCAAGGACACCGACGACGCGATAGCGCGCGGTGATCAGCCCGCATCTGCTCTTGCCGGTGTTCCGCTGGCGCTCAAGGACGTCTTCACCACCCGGGACATGCCGACCACGTGTGGGTCGAAGATCCTGGAGAACTGGGTACCGCCCTACGACGCGACCGTGACCGCGCGGCTGCGCGAGGCCGGGATTCCGATTCTGGGCAAGACGAACATGGATGAGTTCGCGATGGGCTCCTCCACCGAGAACTCCGCGTACGGTCCCACCCGCAACCCGTGGGACGTTGAGCGGGTGCCGGGTGGTTCGGGTGGCGGTAGTGCGGCCGCGTTGGCGGCCTTCCAGGCACCTCTGGCCATCGGTACCGACACCGGTGGCTCGATCCGCCAGCCCGCGGCGCTGACCGCGACGGTCGGGGTCAAGCCCACGTACGGCACCGTTTCCCGTTATGGGCTGGTGGCCTGCGCCTCCTCGCTGGATCAGGGCGGGCCTTGTGCACGCACGGTTTTGGATACCGCGCTGCTGCATCAGGTGATCGCGGGGCATGACCCGCGCGACTCCACCTCGGTCGACGAGCCGGTGCCCGATGTCGTGGCCGCGGCTCGCGCCGGTGCCGCCGGTGATCTCAAGGGTGTTCGTGTCGGTGTGGTTTCGCAGCTGCGCGGTGACGGGTATCAGCCGGGCGTGATGGCATCGTTTGATGCCGCCGTGGAGCAGCTGACCGCGCTGGGCGCCGACGTGGTCGAGGTGTCTTGTCCGCATTTCGAATACGCACTCCCGGCCTACTACCTGATCCTGCCGTCGGAGGTGTCCTCCAACCTGGCCCGGTTCGATGCGATGCGATACGGCATGCGGGTCGGGGACGATGGAACGCATAGCGCCGAGGAAGTCATGGCGCTTACCCGGGCGGCTGGCTTTGGTCCAGAGGTCAAGCGGCGCATCATGATCGGCACCTATGCGTTATCCGCCGGCTACTACGACGCCTACTACGGCCGGGCGCAGAAGGTACGTACCCTGATCAAACGTGATCTGGAGCGCGCCTACGAGCAGGTCGATGTGCTGGTCACCCCGGCCACGCCTACGACCGCATTCCGGTTGGGGGAGAAGGTCGATGACCCGCTGGCCATGTACCAGTTCGATCTGTGCACGCTGCCGCTGAACCTGGCCGGGCACTGCGGAATGTCGGTGCCCTCCGGTCTTTCGGCCGACGACGGGCTTCCGGTGGGTCTGCAGATCATGGCTCCGGCGCTCGCCGACGACCGGCTGTACCGGGTGGGGGCGGCCTATGAGACCGCCCGGGGAGCATTGCCCGCGGCGCTGTAGGAATCCACAGCCAACTGGCAGTTGATGTACGACGGTTATCGGCAGTCGACTGCGTACCGTGGAGACATGCCTCACGTGTCTTCGTGCGTCGCCACCCTGGCCCTGTGTGGTGTGCTCGCGGCCGCACCGGCGGTCTGGGAAGCTCCCAGCAGCGACTCGGCGCAGCGGGTGACCTGCTCGGTGCAGACCGATAAGGCCTGTATCCACTCCAATGACCCGCACATGAGCTCGGCACCCGACCCGGATAACCAGGCGCCGCTGGCAACGGTGCCGGCAACCAAGACTCGTCCGACGGTGATTCAACCGGGCCGCTAGCTGGGGGTAGCTTCGGTGCGATCACTCGCAGTGGGTAGGGACACCGTGAACGTGGTGCCCGCTCCATGTCCGGCGCTGTGTGCCTCGATGCGCCCATCGTGTGCTTCGACAAGCGCTTTGGCGATCGACAACCCGATACCTGCTCCGCCGTGCTGTCGATCGCGGGCCGCGTCGGCGCGATAGAAACGATCGAACAGTCTGTCCAGATGTTCGGCCGGGACACCGTCGCCGGTATCGGAGACGGTGATCGTCGTATCAGTACCGGTGACTGCCGCTGTCACGGCGACGTGTCCACCCGGGCCGGTATGGCGCAGGGCGTTGTCGAGCAGGTTGCTCAGTACCTGGCCGATTCGCTCGGGATCGGCCCATACGTCGGGCAGTCCATCATCGGCGCGGGCCTGTAGGACCACTCCCTTTGACTGATAGCGCGGCGCGAACGCGGCGACCGCGGTGGTGACCAAGTCGTTGGGCGACACCAACCGCGCGTCGATCGATGTGGTGCGGCTCTCGGCCACCGAGAGGGCGTTGACATCGACACTGAACCGCGTTAGGCGGCGGGTCTGATCGCGCAGTGTGGCCACGGTCTGTTGATCAAGTTGCTGCACACCGTCTTCCACTGCTTCCATGTACGCCTCAAGCACCGCGACCGGGGTTCTGATCTCGTGCGCCAGGTCGGCCAGCATCTGCCTGCGCGCCTCGTCCACGGCGCCGAGTCGTTGCGCCATTTTGTTGAAAGCCGCTGCGACGGCGTCGAACTCCTTGCCCAACAGCGGCGGTGGCACCCGAATGTCGTAGTGCCCGTCGGCGACAGCGGATGCCGCCTGCGACAGCGAGGTGGCCGAGCGATGTACCCGTCGACTCAGATACCAACTCAGGGTGAGTGCGGCCAAGGCCGACACCACGACCGCGAACCCGATGGACATCGCGGTGGCATGGCGGAAGGCGCGTTCGTAGGGGTGATCGTTACCGGCGCCGGGCGCTACCTGCTGATCCATCAGGCGGCGGAACATCGGGGGCCCCACGATGGCGGCGACCACGCTGGTGGTGGCGATCCCGGCGAGGACCACCACCGAGTTCACCACCAGCAGGCGCAGGCCGATGCCGTACTGGGTACGTGTCACGATCCAGAACCCATGCGATAGCCGACGCCGCGCACGGTCGTCACGTATCGCGGCAGTGCCGGGTTGTCGCCCAGCTTTTGGCGCAGATGTCCGATATGGACATCGACGATATTGTCGTTTCCTACCCACGTGTCGCCCCATACCGCGTCGAGCAGTTGCTTTCTGCTCAGCACGATGCCCGGCCGGGATGACAGCGCGGCAAGTACGTCAAACTCGGTGCGAGTCAGCGTGACTGGTGCTTCGCCGATATGTACCTCACGGCCGTCCACGTTGATGCGCAACGCCCCGAACACGCGGGGCGGGCTCAGATCCGGAGCCAATTCGTCTGACGGCGCGGGCCCGCGGCGGGGTCGCCGAAGCATGGCGCGCACCCGGGCTACGACCTCCCGCGGGCTGAAGGGTTTGGTGACGTAGTCGTCGGCTCCGACCGAAAGCCCGACGATAGTGTCCACCTCGGTGTCCCGAGCGGTCAACATCACCACATAGGCGTCGGAGAAGACGCGAAGCTGTCGGCAGACCTCAATACCGTCCACGCCCGGCAGGCCGATATCGAGGATCACCACATCGGGATCGACCTCACGCGCCAGATCGAGTGCGCGACGGCCATCGTGCGCGAGGTGGACCTCGAACGACTCTCGCCGGAGATAGCTTGCGACTACCTCGGCCAGCGGTACTTCATCGTCGACCACCAGGGCTCGATAGTCCGGGACAGGCACCGCCGCGGCATCGCGAGAAGAACCGTGCATGTGCCCATGGTGCACTGACCGACCCGTCCACGTCGAAGGTCGCGGCGTCTCGGCGGCACTTCTTCATCGAAACTTCAGAGTTTCCTTGGCGCACCGATAGCGCCCGGCGGTGATTCGGGTACCGAAACCGCTTTTCATGGCCCTAATTGGGCCTGTCGGGGGCCGCCGATTTCTCCATCGAATCTTCAGTGGGCGCTCAAAGAACACATGCCTTTCGCGCCGAGCCTTGTGATGTCGCCGGAAATGGTCCCGCGACGCAACTACCAAGGAGCGCCATCATGAAGAAGTTCGCATTCGCCGCCATTACCGCTTCGGCTTTCGCGGCTGCTGCTGTGGGGTTAGCCGGGACCGCCGCGGCGTCCACGAGCACCGGCGGCGGTAACGCGGGTGACACGGTGACAAATCTGCAGAAGCAGGGGTATTCGGTGCAGATCAACGGCAGCGTATCGGCGCCCCTGTCTCAATGCACGGTGACGGACGTGCACGGGGTGTCCGCCGGCCAGACCAGCGCGCTCTCGTCCACCACCGCGTATGTTGACGTCTCGTGCCCCGATCTGAACAACTGATGGGAACTCGTTGCTAATCAGGGAATTTGGTGCACGACTAGCGCTGGGCCCGTTGCCCCGGCTAGGTTCGCTCCCATGGCACCGGCGCCCCTACGGGTAGCGACAACCAGTGGTGAGATCGAAGGTTTCGTGCGGCGCGGCATGCGGCGCTTCCGCGGTGTCCCGTACGCCGAACCGCCGGTGGGGCCGTTGCGGATGCGAGCGCCACGTCCCGTCCAGCCGTGGGCGGGGGTGCGTACGTGCCGACGCTTCGGTGCCGCGCCGATTCAGCCCAAGGTGTTCACGCCACAAAAACGGCGCAGCGAGGACTGTCTGACGCTCAATGTGGTTGCCCCCGAGGAACTGCCCGACGGACCGCTGCCGGTGATGTTCTATATCTACGGCGGTGGCTACTTCCTGGGCAGTTCGAGCAGCCCGCCGTACGAGGGCTCGATCCTGGCGCGCCGTGGATGCGTCTATGTATCGGCGAACTACCGGGTGGGCGCGTTGGGGGCCTTCGATCTGTCGTCGTTGTCCGACGACGGACACGTCATCGAGAGCAACCTGTACCTGCGTGATCTGGTGCTGGCCCTGCAGTGGGTCCGCGACAACATCAGTGCCTTCGGCGGTGATCCGGACAACGTCACCATTTTTGGCGAGAGCGCGGGCGGTAGCGGCGTCGAGACCCTGATGGCGACACCGGCCGCCGCGGGGTTGTTCCAGCGTGCGATCATCCAAAGCACGGCCAGCGGCCTCGCCGCGAACGCCGATGCGATCGCGCACGACGCCCGGCGGTTCGCCGAATTGCTTGGCGCCACGGCCGATAACGCAGCCGCGACCGTCATGAATGCCTCACCGCGGCAGCTCCTGCGCGCACAGCGCAAGTTGATCGCGCAGGGTGGGTTCCCCTTCGGGCCCTCCGTCGACGGTAGTTATCTGCCGAAGCCCCCCGTAGAAGCCATGGAAAGTGGTGAAGCGCAAAGGGTTCCATTGATCATCGGCAGTAACGCCGATGAGGCCAGGCTCTTCACCAAGGCCATCAAGGTTATGCCGCTGTCCGAGCCGGAGCAGCAGGAGATCCTTGGACGCGGAGGGCCCGGTTACCGAGAACGGATCATTGCCGCCTATCCGGGATATCCCTCGAAGGAGGCGCGCCTGCGGTTGGCGGGGGACATGTTCTTCACATCCTCGGTATGGCGGATTGCCCGCGCCCATCAACAATTCGCACCGGTGTACGTCTACCAGTTCGACTATGCGCCCTGGACGGTGCGGGCCGCCGGTTTGGAGGGATCCCACGCCACCGAGCTGCTGGCGGTGTTCGGCAACTATCAGGGTCCCGCGGGCCCCATCTTGGCCGGCAGCATTACCCACCGAGATGCCTCGCGGGTCGTCGATGACGTGCAACAACGTTGGGTGGCGTTCGCGCGCAACGGCGTTCCGAGCCAGGACTGGCCGCGATACCGCGGTCCGGACTGGCCGGTAATGGTCTTCGAGCGCGAGCCGCGTGTCGAGCAGAACCTGGGCGCCGACCGCCGCGCGGTATGGGCCGGGTTCACGCTGAACATCCAGAGCCGCCTGCCTAAGGCTTCGTAGCGCTGCCGTCCGACCGGCTCACGGGCATGATGGGGGCTATGCGTATCGGAGTGCTTACCGGCGGCGGTGACTGTCCTGGCCTGAACGCTGTCATCCGTGCGGTGGTGCGAACCTGCGCCAACCGCTATGACTCGCAGGTCGTCGGGTTTCAGGATGGGTGGCGGGGTCTGTTGGAGAACCGGCGCATCCAGCTGGCCAACGACGACCGCAACGATCGGCTGCTGACCAAGGGTGGGACGGTGCTCGGCACGGCACGCACCAACCCGGACAAGCTGCGCGCCGGGCTGGATCAGATCAAGCAGACCCTCGACGACAACGGGATCGATGTGCTCATCCCGATCGGCGGAGAGGGCACTCTGACCGCGGCCAGCTGGCTGGCCGACGAGAACGTGCCGGTCGTTGGTGTGCCCAAGACCATCGACAACGACATCGATTGCACCGATGTGACTTTCGGGTTCGACACCGCGCTGACCATCGCCACCGATGCCATCGACCGGCTGCACAGCACGGCCGAATCTCATCAGCGGGTGATGCTGGTCGAGGTGATGGGCCGGCATGCGGGTTGGATCGCGCTGCATTCCGGATTGGCCTCGGGTGCGCATATGACGCTGATCCCCGAAGTGCCGTACGACGTGGAAGAGGTGTGCCGCCTGATCAAAGGACGCTTCCAGCGCGGCGATTCGCATTTCATCTGTGTGGTGGCCGAGGGGGCCAAGCCGGCCGAGGGGTCAATGGAGTTACGCGACGGCGGAATTGACGAGTTCGGACATCAGCGGTTCACCGGCGTGGCCCAGCAGCTGGGAGCCGAGATCGAAAAGCGCATCAACAAGGAGGTGCGCACCACAGTCCTCGGTCACGTACAACGCGGCGGCACCCCGACACCATTCGATCGGGTGCTCGCGACGCGATTCGGCGTCAATGCCGCGGACGCCGCACACGCGGGAGAATATGGCGTGATGGTGTCGTTGCGTGGACAGGACATCGGGCGGGTGCCGCTGTCGGAAGCGACCCGTCAGCTCAAGCTGGTCCCGAAGAATCGCTACGAGGACGCCGCCGCGTTCTTCGGCTGAGATTCCCGTCATTACCACCGCACATGGTGATCTAATGCGCGCATGGAATCGTCAATTACGTATGTAATCGGGAGGGTGGCGATGGGGGCCGCGCTATGCGCCGGTCTGCAGCTGTCGGCGCCGGGTACTGCCTTTGCTGCCACATCGATCGAGTTCGAGCTGTCGGGGACGTTCGGCGAGGGTGTGATGGTCGGCTACAACGGACCCGATGGCGGATACGCCGTGGACACCGTCGGCTTGCCCTGGTCTACGAGCTTCGACTACGACGGTGACGGACAGTCATTGGTGTTCTCGGGTTCACACCCCGGGGATGATCCGGGATCGGTGACGTGCCGGGTGAAGGTGAACGGCCGCGTGGCGGTGTCACGCACGGACAACGCGCCGAGAACCGCCGGGCACGGCGCGGTCTGTCATCTGATCAGGAGCGGCTCGAGCTACGTCGGCAACTAGCGGTCAGATCCACCGCTCGACGGCCGCGACCGTGTCGGTGGGCACGGTGTTGAAGCAGATCGTTGCCTGGGGTGCGTGCTTGTGGACGACGTTGAGCACTGTCTCGAAAAGCTGAAGGTTCGAGGGCATGGTGCGTATGCCGGCGCCGATCACCACGCAGTCCCGTGGCCGCGTCTCGAGGGCCTGGGTCACCTGCGCGGTGACCTCGCCGAGTGTCAGGCTGATGAGGCACAGTTCAGCGGCGTAGCCCTCGGCATTCAGGATCGCCGCCGACTGTTCCAGACCGGACTGGATATCGTCTGCGGTCAGCTCCACTGTGGCGAAGTCCGGCGTGGTGAAATCGATCAAATAGGGATCGATGCCGATGACCAACACGTTGTGGCTCATGAGGCGACCGTACCCGCGAACAGACACGTAGTGCGGGCGCTACCTGCGATTTCTGTGCAATACGTGTCTGCTCGGCCCGTAAAGCCGACCTATTAGGATCGCAGCATGACAGAACTGCTGGACTATGACGACGTGCTGACCCGATACGAGCCGGTGCTCGGCATGGAGGTTCACGTCGAGCTGTCCACGGCCACCAAGATGTTCTGTGGATGCCCCACCACATTCGGCGCGGAGCCCAACACCCAGATTTGCCCCGTGTGTCTGGGCTTGCCGGGCTCGCTGCCGGTGGTGAACGAAAAGGCCGTCGAGTCGGCCATCCGCATCGGTCTGGCGCTGAACTGTGAGATCGCCCCGTGGGGCCGGTTCGCCCGCAAGAACTACTTTTATCCGGACCAGCCGAAGAACTACCAGATCTCCCAGTACGACGAGCCGATCGCGTTCAACGGCTACCTCGACGTTCCCCTGGAGGACGGCACCATCTGGCGGGTGCAGATCGAGCGCGCCCACATGGAGGAGGACACCGGCAAGCTGACCCACATCGGCGGCGAGACCGGCCGGATCTCCGGCGCGACCGAATCTCTGCTGGACTACAACCGGGCCGGAGTTCCGCTCGTCGAGATCGTCACCAAGCCCATCGAAGGCACCGGGGAGCGGGCCCCTGAGATCGCCCGCGCCTATGTGACGGCGCTGCGGGACCTGTTGCGCGCCTTGGATGTTTCCGATGTACGCATGGATCATGGGTCCATGCGCTGCGACGCCAACGTATCGCTGATGCCCGCCGGCGCCGACGAGTTCGGTACCCGCACCGAGACCAAGAACGTCAACTCGCTCAAGAGTGTCGAGGTGGCGGTGCGCTACGAGATGCGACGCCAGGCGGCGGTTCTGGACGCGGGTGAGGAAGTCATTCAGGAGACACGGCATTTCCTGGAGCAGGACGGCAGCACCAGCGCCGGACGCCGCAAGGAGACCGCCGAGGACTATCGGTACTTCCCGGAGCCCGACCTCGAACCCGTGGCGCCCAGCACCGAGCTGATCGAGCGGCTGCGTGGCACTCTTCCGGAGCTGCCTTGGCTGCGGCTGGGTCGCATTCAGCAGGAGTGGGGCGTCTCCGACGAGGTGATGCGCGATCTGATCAACAACGGAGCCGTTGAACTCGTGCAGGCCACCGTTGCCGCGGGCGCCAGCAGTGAAGAGGCACGCTCGTGGTGGGGTAACTACCTGGTGCAGCAAGCCAATTCGCGTGAGGTCGAGCTGGCCGAACTCCCCATCACACCCACCCAGGTGGCTGCCGTTGCCGCCTTGGTCAAGGACGGCAAGCTGTCCAACAAGCTGGCACGCCAGGTGGTCGACGGGGTTCTTGCCGGCGAGGGCGAGCCCGAGCAGGTGATGAACGATCGCGGTCTGGTCGTGATGCGCGACGACTCGGTGATCCAGGCCGCCGTCGACGAGGCGCTGGCCGCCAATCCCGATGTCGCGCAGAAGATCCGCGATGGCAAGGTGGCGGCCGCGGGTGCCATCGTCGGCGCGGTGATGAAGGCCACCAAGGGGCAGGCCGATGCCGCGCTGGTCAAGGACTTGGTGCTCAAGGCCTGCGGCCAGGGCTGATTAGTCCAGGTCGTCGTTCGCGCGGGGGAATCCGCCGCCCTTCGGGAACAGCGGGAACACCACGTCCTCGGTATCGGTGGCGGTACCGAAGTCCTTGTTGATGGAACCGCCCCAGACGTTCCCGTCGGGGGAGAGCTTCAGCGCCCGCACGTGACCGTGCTGTTCCTTTTGCCGCAGCACCTCAGGATCGCCGGTGACCGCTCCGGTTTCGGGGTTCTGGCGCACTACAACGGTGGTCTGGTTGAACACCAGGTTGACCATCACCGAGCTGTCCAGTGCGGCGCATCCGGCCACCCCGGGCTTATCAGGCCAGGTCCACACCGTCGAGATCTTGCCGTCCTTGGTGAGCTTTTGCAGCCGGTCGCCGGCCGGGGATCGATCGGTGACATACAGCGTGCCGTTGGCGGCGTCCACGCACATGGCGCCGCCGTCGCCCAAACCGCTGATCGCGGTTGTTGGCGGCGTCTGCCCCACGGTGGTGGGTTGCTCGATACGGATCACCTTGCCGGCCAAAGAGTTCGGATCATTCGCTGCCCCCGCGTTGCCGCCGGTTCCGGTCTGGACTACCAGCGTGGTGGGGCTGGTGAACGCCAATGATCCGGCATTGCCGGTGGCACCCTTGGGTATTCCGGTGAGGATGTCCTTGGGCACGTCACCGTCGGCGACGCGAACCACCCGGTTGTCGGTCGGGGTGCTGATATAGGCGTACATCAGCCGGTCCTGTTGGTAGGAGGGGGAGAGCACGATATCGGACAGGCCGCCGTCCCCGGACGGGTCGACGGGGATGGTCGTCTTCACCTTCGGCTCGGCGCTCGTCGCGATCTCCTTGATGGCACCGGTCGCGCGTTCGGCGACCAGCGCCGTCTTGCCGTCGCTGCCCATGATGAGTCCGCTGGTGGCTTCGAGGCATCCCTGCATCACACCGTCGGCGGGGCATTGCTTGGGAAACGGTTTACCCGGTAACGGCGGCGGTGGGGTGGTTGTGGTCTGGGCGACCCCGCGGCGGGGCACCTCGGTAAACGGCTGATCCTGGGTGGGATCGAACCGCACACAACCCGAGAGCAGGGTCACCGCTGCGGCCGCCGTCGCCATCGAACCGACTAGCAGTTTTTTCCCCGATGGCTCATTGGTCGGTCCCGTCACGGGGCTGGAGCGAATGAGCATGCCCGCAAGATTACGGACCTTACGGCGTTGCTCGCCACATTCGGGCCTCCCATGGACTTAGTCTGAGGCCCGTGACCGGTCATTCGGACGATCCGCAGGTGTGGCGCAAGCCGCCCGAATTGGTCGACCCTGAAGACGATGTGCCGTCGGCTACGTACGGCGGCGACTTCGAGACCACGGCAATCCCGCATTATCAGGCGGAGAGGCTGACGAGCTCCCACAACGTGAAAGAGGTTGGACCGTTGTACGATCCAGCGCCGCTGCCCTACGCCGAACCTGCCACTACCAAAATATCTTCCGAGGCGGTGCACGCCCGCCATGCCGCGCCGTGGGGCGCGCAGGACCCGACGGGCGACCGTCGCGGGACCCAGGATCTGGGACTGTTTTTGCTGCGTGTCGGGGTGGGCGCGGTGCTCATCGCCCATGGTCTGCGCAAGGTTTTCGGCTGGTGGGGCGGGACAGGGCTCAGCGGGTTCGAGGCGACACTGGGTGACCGCGGCTTCAAATACGCCGACATCCTTACTTATGTCGGTGTGACGGCGGAGCTGGGCGCCGGGGTGCTGCTGGTTCTGGGCCTGCTGACCCCGCTGGCGGGTGCGGCCGCGCTGGCCTTCATGGTCAACGTGCTGTTGTCGGACATGGTCTCTGATAAGGCCAACCGTTACGCCATCTTCTGGCCCGATGGGCACGAATTCGAGCTGCTGATGATCGTGGCGATTATCGCGGTGATCCTGGTCGGCCCTGGTCGGTACGGGTTTGACGCTGGGCGCGGCTGGGCCCGCAGGCCGTTCATCGGTTCCTTCGCCGCGGTGCTGCTGGGCTTCGGTGCCGCGGCCGCCATCTGGGTGCTCCTCAACGGGACGAATCCGCTGGCCTAGCTGTCCCTGCCCGGGCCGACACGCCGTATTGCGCGTCGGCTTCTCGGGAAATGCGTCGTAAACCGTAGTCTCGGCGGGCCGATCGCACTTCGATCCTGTTGCGGAATTCAGTGTCAGAACGCTTTACCTAAACGAATTCCGCCCATCTTGGGCACAAATGCAACGGAAAACGTATTCTGCTGCCCATGAGTTCAGACATCCCCGTCGAGAGCAAGGGTCTTAAGGGCGGAGCGCTGGGGCTGTTGTCCAGCGTCGTGGTCGGTCTCGCCTCCACGGCGCCCGCGTACAGCCTGGCCGCGACCCTCGGGTTGATTGTCGCCAGTGGGGGTGCGCTGCTCGCCGGGGTGAAGGCGCCCGCAATCGTGCTGATCTCCTTCATCCCGATGTATCTCATCGCGGTCGCCTATCAGGAGTTGAACAAGGCCGAACCCGACTGCGGCACCACCTTCACCTGGGCCTCACGCACCTTCGGGCCGATCGTCGGGTGGCTGGGCGGCTGGGGCATCATCGCCGCCGACGTCATCTGCCTGGCCAACCTCGCTCAGGTCGCCGGGGCTTATTCCTTCACGTTCGTCGGCGACCTGGGCTGGTCGGCGGCGGCGGGCCTGGCCGACAGCGTGCTGTGGTCGACGGTCGCGGGTGTCATCTGGATCGTGATCATGACCTACATCTGTTACCGGGGCATCGAGGTGTCGGCGCGGCTGCAGTACTGGCTGCTGACCGTCGAAGTGGTGGTGTTGGTCGCCTTCGCGATTGTGGCGCTGATCAAGGTCTATACCCATAACGCCGAGGGCTACTCGCTGATGCCGTCGTTGTCGTGGTTCTGGCCGGGCGGCATGGATTTCGGCACCGTCATCGCGCCGGCGGTGTTGACGACGATCTTCATCTACTGGGGCTGGGACACCGCGGTGGCCTGCAACGAGGAGTCGGACGATCCCGGACGTACTCCCGGTCGTGCGGCGGTCATCTCGACGTTCTTGCTGCTGGCCACCTATGCGCTGGTGAGCGTGGCCGCGGTGGCGTTCGCCGGTGTGGGCACCGAGGGCATCGGGCTGGGAAACCAGGAGAACGCCGCCGACGTGTTCAAGGCCATCGGTCCGGAATTGTTCGGCAACAGCTTCCTTGGGCACCTCGGGATGCTCTTGCTGTCGGCGTCCATTCTGACCTCGGCCTCCGCCTGTACCCAGACCACGATCCTGCCGACGGCCCGCACCACGTTGTCGATGGGTGTGTACAAGGCGCTGCCGGATTCGTTCGCGTCGATTCATCGCACGTATCTGACGCCGTCGACCTCCACGATTGCGATGGGTGCGATTTCGATCGTCTTCTACGTGTTGTTCACCGCGATCAGCACTAACCTGTTGACCGCGCTGATCGGCTCGGTGGGCCTGATGATCGCCTTCTACTACGGGCTGACCGGCTTCGCGTGCGCGTGGTTCTACCGCAAGACGCTCACCGACAGTTTCCGCGATCTCATGATGCGCGGCGTCATGCCGCTGGCCGGTGGGGTCACCCTGACCATCGTCTTCGTCTACGGGCTCATCCAGTACGCCAAGCCCAGCTGGCTTATCGACGACGCCGGTAACAACGTCACCGTGTTCGGGGTCGGGGCCGTCGCGGTTGTCGGCGTTGGTGCCCTGGTTCTCGGTGTGGTGCTGATGCTGCTGTGGCGGGTGGTGGCGCCGCCGTTCTTCCAAGGAGTGACGCTGCCGCGGCGCAGTGCCGACCTGGTGCTGGCGCCCGCCGCACCGACAACCCATTTCGGGTTGCCCGACGCGGTCGAGGCGCAGCACACCGTGATCGCGGGCGATCTGTCCAATCTCCCGCAGGGGGAGGTCGCGGTGAACCCGCAGACGGGTGAGGAATTCACCAAGGACTAGAGGGCGGCGAGTGCCGCCCCGGCGGCGTCATAGTCGGGAATCCAGTTGTCGGCAAGGATTTCGGTGAGCTGTGCCGCCTGTTGCTGCGCAGTCAGGTCGACGGAGCGATAGACGCGTCCTGATGCACGTGCATTGCGTTGCACCCGACTGGTGCGCTCACGCCGCAGTGATTCGTACAAGGACAGCCGCCGGGGAATTTCGGTGATCGGTGCGTCGGCGAGCACGGTGGCCAGCACAACCCCGTCCTCAATCGACATGTTCGCGCCCTGGCCGAGGTGCGGCGTCATCGGATGCGCGGCATCACCCAAAAGTGCGATGCGATCGGTGGTCCAGCGGTTCAACGGCTTTCGGTCATACAGCCCCCAGCGGAACGTCTCCGTCGTTGCTCCGACAACTCTGCGCACCGGCTCGTCCCAGCCCTCGAACTGGACCGCCAACTCCGCTACATCGCCTGGGGCGGTCCAGGATTCCTCGGCATCGAGATTGCTTGGGGTGAAAGCCACCACATTGAGCAGCCGACCCTGCGAGACCGGATAGATCAGAAAGCTGCGCCCCGGGCCCAGCCACATTTGCATGGAATTCAGATCGATGGCGCCTTCGAGGCGCTCGACAGGGATCAGGCCGCGGTAGGCCATGATGCCATCGCTGGACAGCTCGACCGGGTCTGCCACCACGCGCTGCACCACCGAGTGGATACCGTCGGCGCCCACGGCGACGTCGGCGCGTTCCTCGGATCCGTCGGCGAAAAGGATGCGAACCTCGTCGGCAGTCTCGACGATGTCGTGGCATGGACGCCCCAGCTGGACGGTTCCCTCGGGCAGCGCGCCGAGCAAGGCCTGCTGCAATTCGCCGCGGTGCACGGGTAAGGAGGTGACCGGGCGATCGGGGCTGACCGATGGCCACGCGGGCGGTACCGGAACGCTTGCTCCCTGCCAGGTATGCCAGAGCGTGCGCCCGATCGGGGTGCCGACCGCACGTACTCGATCGCCCAGGCCCACTTCGTCGAGTGCGCGCAGACCGTTGCTTGCGACGACCACGCCCGCGCCCACTTCGCGTAGTTCGTGCGCCTTCTCGTAGACGACGACGTCGATATCCTTGGCGCGCAACGCCGCTGCTGCGGTGAGCCCACCAATTCCGGCGCCGATGATCGCTACACGCATGTGTCTGTCCTTCCGCTGACTTCGTTCATAACGTTAGCATGCTAACTATTATCATGCTAACCCTTACACTGTGGGTGTGCCAGGACAGCCGAGTGGGAACAGTGCGCGCGAGATCGAAGAGCTTGTGGCGGCCACGGACGCGCTCTACTTCGCGATGCGCAGAGGGCGGACATCGCCCGCAGGTACGCAGGCGGGCATGAGCCGCTCTCAGCTTGAGCTGCTGGCGCCGCTGCTTGACCGGGAGCTGATGTCCGTGAGCCAGCTCGCCGGGACGGCGGGGGTCGCGGTGCCGACTGCCACTCGCGCCCTCAAGCAGCTGGAAGAGCGGGGAGTGGTCGAGCGCACCCGTTCGTCATCCGATGACAGACTGGTCTTGGTGGGCCTCACGACGGATGGGCGTGCACGGGTGATCAAGGCACAGTCAGCCTTTCGGGCACGGCAGCACGAGGTCTTCGTGGAGCTGACCGGTGCCGATCGCCGTGCCATCACATCCAGCCTTACCCGACTCGCGGCGATCATCAACCACAATCTGGACGCGCCGGCCTAGCGCTTCGCGAAAATTATCCGGTGCCAATCCTTGTCGGAGACGCCGGTGATATCGCTCATGACATGTTTGACGGTGAGGTACTCCTCGAGCGAGTAGTCCGACATGTCCTTGCCGAACCCGGACGCGCCGAATCCACCATGGGGCATCTCGCTGATGATCGGAATGTGATCGTTGATCCACACGCAACCCGCCTTGATTTCCCGTGATGCTCGCTGCGCGCGGTACACATCGCGTGTCCACGCCGAAGCGGCAAGGCCGTAGGCGGTGTCATTGGCCTGCCGTAATCCGTCATCGTCGTCGGTGAACGAACGCACCGTCAGCACCGGGCCGAAGATCTCGTCGCGGTAGGCCTCGGAGGTCTCCGCGACGTCGGCGATCAGCGTGGGCCGATAGAAGGAACCCGGCAGATCGGGAGAGCTGGCGCCGGTGACGATTCGGCCGCCCTGTGCCGGGGCGCGATCCACGATGCTCGAAACCCTGGCGCGATGCGCGGCCGAGATCAACGGCCCGATATCGGTGTTGGGATCCAGGGGGTCGCCGACGACGACCTTGTTCATCACCTCGCCGACCCCGGCGACAAAGTCGTCGTACACATCGCGGGCGACGATGGCGCGGGTGGCTGCCGTGCAGTCCTGGCCGGAATTGATGATGGTCCCCGCGACGGCGCCCTGGATCGCGGCGTCCAGATCGGCATCGTCAAAAACCAAGAAGGGGGCTTTGCCGCCGAGCTCCAACTGTGTTGGATGGCCGTGAACTGCCGCTGCTGCCATGACCTTTCGGCCCACGGCGGTGGAACCGGTGAAGGTCACCAGGTCCACGTCGGGGTGGCCCACGAGGGCGTTGCCCGCATCATCGCCGCGCCCGGTGACGACGTTGAGCACACCATCGGGCAGCCCGGCCTCCGCGGCCAGACGCGCAAGGGTGAGTGTGGTCAGCGGCGTCAGCTCGCTCGGCTTGATCACCACCGTGCATCCCGCCGCGAGCGCGGGCAGCACCTTCCACACCGCCATCTGCAACGGGTAGTTCCACGGGGTAATCGTGGCCACCACACCGGCGGCCTCCCGCCGGATGCTGGAGGTGTGGTCGGCCGAGTATTCGGCCGTCGCCTTGCCCTCCAGATGCCTTGCGGCGCCGGCGAAAAATTCGACGTTGTCGATGCTGCCGGGCACGTCGAACTCTGTGGCCAAGCGCACCGGTTTGCCGGTCTGCGCGACTTCCTCGGCCACCAGTGTGTCGGCATTGGCGGCCATGACCGCGGCCAATTTGGCCAAGACGGCTGAGCGGTCGGCCGGTGTCGACGAGGCCCAGGCGGGTCCGGCGGCCCTGGCCGCCGACACCGCCGCATCCACATCCGCAGGAGTCGCCAGGGCTAGGTCCGCGATGGCCGAGCCGGTCGCCGGGTTGATCACACGATGCGTTTCTCCGCTGGTCGCTACCGGGCGGCCGTTGATCCAACTGCTGGGAACGCTCACCCGGCCACCGTATCGAAAATCAGCGCGTGAAACCACGAATTCCATTGCTGATTGTCCGTTTTTTGTGGGTATCCGTCGTGAATCGTTGCGAAAAACGATGGAATCCGTGCACAATCGAGCTCGTGGCCAATACGACACGAGGTTTGATGCGGGGCCAGCTACGGGTTGCAGACCCGAGTAGCGGGTCCGCGGCGTTCCAGCTCGACGATGCCTCCAAGGCGATCGTCGAGGAACTCCAGCAAGACGGCCGGCGTCCCTACGCCACGATCGGAAAGTCGGTAGGGCTCTCCGAGGCCGCGGTGCGGCAGCGTGTGCAACGCATGATCGACGCCGGCGTCATGCAGATCGTCGCGGTCACCGATCCGATGCAGCTCGGATTCAAACGCCAGGCCATGATCGGCATCAAATGCTCCGGCGATACCACCGAGGTCGCCGATCGACTGGCCGAACTGGCCGCCGTCGACTACGTGGTGCTGACTGCCGGGACCTTCGACGCGATCGTCGAGGTGGTCTGCGAAGACGACGACGACCTGCTGGACCTGCTCAACAAGCAGATTCGTGCGGTGCCTGGGGTCACCTCCACGGAGACCCTGGTCTATCTGAAATTAGTTAAACAGCAATATAATTGGGGTACACGGTGACATCCGTTGATGTAGCAGAAGACGTTTCTGGCGACCTAGAGGCGAAGGCGTCTCGGCATCTGTGGGGGCACTTCGCCCGGCACGGTGCCGGTATCGCACCACCCGTCATCACACGCGGCGAGGGGGTGAGGATCTGGGATGACCGCGGTAAGAGTTATCTGGACGGCCTATCCGGACTGTTCGTCGTGCAGGCCGGGCATGGCCGCGCCGAACTCGCGCAAGCGGCTGCGCGGCAAGCCGAGACGCTCGCGTATTTTCCGCTGTGGTCCTATGTCACCCCGCCGGCGATCGAGCTGGCCGATCGCCTCGCCGCATACGCGCCGGGTGACTTGAACCGCGTGTTCTTTACCACTGGTGGGGGAGAAGCGGTGGAAAGTGCGTGGAAGCTGGCCAAACAGTTCTTCAAACTGACCGGGAAACCCGGTAAGCACAAGGTGATTTCGCGTGCCATCGCCTACCACGGAACCCCGCAGGGCGCGTTGGCCATCACCGGATTGCCCGCGTTCAAGGCGCCCTTCGAGCCGCTGACCCCGGGTGGCTTCCGGGCTCCGAACACCAACTTCTACCGGGCACCGGAGCCATATGCGCATGACCCCAAGGCGTTCGGCCGCTACTGTGCCGACCGGATCGCCGAGGCCATCGAATTTGAGGGGCCCGATACAGTCGCCGCGGTGTTCCTGGAGCCGGTGCAGAACGCCGGCGGTTGCTTCCCGCCGCCGCCGGGTTATTTCGAGCGGGTGCGCGAAATCTGCGACGAGTACGACGTGCTGCTGGTGTCCGACGAGGTGATCTGCGCCTTTGGCCGCATCGGATCGATGTTCGCCTGCGAGGACTTCGGATACCAACCCGACATCATCACCTGTGCCAAGGGCATGACATCCGGGTATTCGCCCATCGGTGCGATGATCGCCACCGACCGGCTGTTCGAGCCCTTCAATGACGGCAAGACCACCTTTCCGCATGGATATACCTTTGGCGGCCATCCGGTTTCGGCCGCAGTGGCGCTGGCCAATCTGGACATCTTCGAACGTGAAGGGCTCAACGATCGGGTGCGGCAGAACGCGCCGGTGTTCCGCGCCACGCTGGAGAAACTCCACGACCTGCCGATCGTCGGTGACGTGCGCGGGGAGGGGTACTTCTACGGAATCGAGTTGGTCAAAGACAAAGACACCAAGGAGACGTTCAGTGGCGAGGAAAGCGAAAGACTGCTGCGCGGCTTCCTGTCCACGGCGCTCTGGGATGCGGGCCTGTACTGCCGTGCCGACGACAGGGGTGACCCGGTGATTCAGCTTGCGCCACCGTTGATCAGCGGGCCGCGCGAGTTCGACGCGATCGAGCAGATTCTGCGCGGCGTCCTCACTGAGGCCTGGGCCCGGTTATAGCCATGCGGGTACTCATCGTTGGTGCCGGGGGAGTGGGCAGCGCCGCCGCGTTCATCGCGGCGCGGCGGGAGTTCTTCGACGCGCTGGTGATCGCGGACTACGACATCGCACGAGCGCGGGCGGTGGTGGATCGACTCGACGACCCCCGATTCACCGCGGCCCGCATCGACGCCTCCAGCGCCGATGATGTCGCTGCGCTGTGTCGAGAGCATCGAATCACCCACGCGCTCAACGCAGTCGATCCCCGGTTCGTCATGGGCGTCTTCGACGGATGCTTCGCCGCGGGGGTGACCTACCTCGACATGGCGATGAGCCTGTCGCATCGCCACCCGGACAAGCCCTATGAGCTGCCCGGCGTGATGCTCGGCGACGAACAGTTCGCCGCCGCCGAAAAGTGGCAGACCGCAGGGTTGTTGGCGCTGGTGGGCATCGGCGTGGAGCCGGGCCTCAGCGATGTGTTCGCGCGGTACGCCGCCGATCACCTGTTTTCCGAGATCGACGAGCTGGGTACCCGCGACGGATCCAACCTGGAGGTGCAGGGATACCGGTTCGCCCCGTCGTTCTCCATCTGGACGACCATCGAGGAATGCCTCAACCCGCCTCTGATCTGGGAACGCGGCAAGGGATTCTTCACCACCGAACCCTTCAGCGAGCCGGAGGTTTTCGACTTCCCGGGCGGAATCGGGCCCGTCGAATGCGTCAACGTCGAGCATGAGGAAGTGGTGCTCATGCCGCGTTGGGTAAACGCCCGCAGGGTCACGTTCAAGTACGGTCTCGGCGCCGAGTTCATCAACGTGCTGCGCACTTTGCATCTGGTCGGTCTGGACAGCACCGCCCCGGTGAGCGTGCACGCGAATGGTAGTAACGCGGCCGTCAGCCCACGTGATGTGGTGGCGGCGTGCCTGCCGGATCCGGCTGGGCTCGGGCACCTGATGAGCGGGGCCACCTGTGCGGGGCTATGGGTCACCGGCACCGGGAAGGACGGCCGGCCCCGGGAGGTCTATCTGCATCACGTCGTCGACAACGAATGGACGATGGCCCGCGACGGTGCGCAATGTGTGGTGTGGCAGACGGCGGTGAACCCGGTGGTGGCTCTGGAGCTGCTTGCCGAGGGCGCCTGGAGCGGTGCCGGTGTACTCGGGCCGGAAGCGTTCGACAGCCTGCCGTTCCTGGATCGGCTCAATACGTTCGGTGCGCCGTGGGGCATTCAGGAGCGGGCGGTGGCCGCCTAGCGCTGAACACCCTCATAGGGGTTGGGCACGCGGCCGTTACTGGCGGCCGACAGGATCGGCAGCGTCGAGAAGGTGACGCCGGGCAGTCGCATGGTGGTGCCGTCGGTGAGATTCGCCTGCGCCCACGCGTGCCTGTCGAAGCTGAGTCCCTCGATATCCGACCACGGCACTGTCCGCGTGGACGTCAACGTGCGGACCTGTGCGGACTCGGTGTCGACGGCGGTGCGGTACCTGGCGATCGCGTAGGACAGGGCGATC